>ERZ781272.1053-NODE-1053-length-11878-cov-3.622600_pt1 | contig 11878 bp, 11 predicted proteins | sample MGYA00375850_ERZ781272 | MGnify/ENA primary metagenome ERZ781272 (study PRJEB29790, sample SAMN06051246) | human gut metagenome | host: Homo sapiens | place: USA: Cincinnati, Ohio | collected 2013-06-21 | study: EMG produced TPA metagenomics assembly of the Gut...
AATTATCAGAGCTCATTCAAAAAAAAATACTGAAAAATAAACCTTTGGATCAGATCGCGGATGAACTGGAAGAATCTCCGGAAACCATCCGTCCACTATACGAAAAAATTAAACAGGAAATGCAGCAATAACGCCAAAGGAGTGTGGAATATCCATGCTCCTTTTTCTGTTGCACATGAAATTGATGAAATATATAATGATAGTAAAATCAACAATAAGCATATAGGATAAACTTGAAAATTTTATGAGTACAATACTTAGATATGAAAATGAGGACATATGGAAAAATCAGAAATGACAAAGGAGGAAGCATTACAAAACTTTTTATTAGATATAGAATGTTTAGATGAATTGCTTCCGTGGACGGGAACATTTAATTTATTTGACGTTCTTAAAATATCAAGGACGGAAATCCGGCATAGTAATATGCTGGGATGGCTTTTGAACCCGAATGAGAATCATGGAATAGGAGATGCTTTTTTAAGGCGATTCTTCAAAGGCTGGTAGAAAATGATGTAGATGGTCGCTATGAAGTGTTTCGTATTTTATTGATGGATTTCTATAGTTTTTCAGTTTTGAGAGAGTGGAGAAATATTGATATTCTACTGATATCGGCAGAAGAAAAAACAGTAATTGCTATAGAAAATAAAGTTGGTGCACATGAGCATAGTAATCAGCTTAACCGATATAGAGAAATTTTAGAAAAAGACTACCCTGAATATAATCGCTTGTTTGTATTTCTTACGCCGGATGGAGAAATCCCAAGTGATATTGAAAATTGGGATGTACTTACATATAGTGATGTTGTAGAAGTGTTGGAAAAGGTAAATGCAAGAATTAAAGTACAACCGGATGTGGAATTGATGATTAGGAACTATGTTGATATTGTCAGGAGAGATATTGTGGAAGATCAAGAGTTAATTGGAATTTGCAATAAAATATATAATAAGCATAAGAAAGCGTTGGATCTTATTTTTGAAAACAGAACAGACGGAAAGACGCAGATGTTAGATGCGGTGAAAGACACCTTATGTAGTATAGCAGATGAAGGTCTGATTATCTATGACAGAAACTGGGGATATAATTTTAGAACAGAAACAATGGATGATTATCTTCCGCTTTTGGACGAGCCGGTCAGTTCCTGGAAAACGACAAATATTTATTCGTATTGGTTTAGTATCAGTGAGCATAGTTTCTATGGAGTATTTGAACTTGCCGGGAAGAATGTCCCGGAAGAATTGATGGACAAGATGCAGGTAATCACAGACATATTGAAACCCAATGATAAGAGAAAATCCGATTTTGTATATAAACGTATTTTTACGACAAAGCGATATGAGATATCTGATGATGAAGATGGAGAACAGGCGATAGAGAAGGCTGTTCGAGCGGCAGTTAAAGATATTTTGGATATGGAAAAGAAAACTTTTTCTAAGTTGAATTTGGGGTAGAATATGAGTCAAAAAGAAATGATTGTCAATTTATTGAAAGAGAATGAGTCGATGACTCAAGGAGACTTGGCGGCTGCTATATATGGAGATAAAAACCATAGCTCAAATATATATGCGTCGTTGACAGGACTTGTTAAAAAGGGAATTGTGCTTAGAACAGGCAGCAGTCCGTCATATTACTCTTTGACTGGAGTGAAAGTGATAAGGTCTGAGAATTCTGTAAGAGGTCCTAAGAAGTATCGAGATGTATCTGATGATGTGATTAGCAATGAGGCGATGGAAGAGATTGAGTTGTTAGTTCATAATACGGAAAACTATGGTCCTGAGAATGAACTTATTACCCGATGCCTCAGAAAGTTTCCTGAGAATACAGATCACGATATTGTAGCTATGAAAATTGGATTGATTGATATAACGAATTCAACACATTTATCTCAGCATAAAAGCAAAATTAGTATGGTTGAACTCGCAGACATAATCTCATCCATTCCAAATATAGATGCGAGGATAGCGATTGGAGATCCGGAGATTGTCAATAAAATCGCAAAAAGTAATGGAAAGGTAAATCTTTTTTCCTTTGCGTCCAAGTATTGTTGCTATCATAATAGAAATCTTTACGAAAGAGATGATTATTCTATTTTAGATACTGTTCTAAAGGAGTATCTGCCACGATATTTTGATGATGTTACCAGAGGACAAATTCAGAAATGGCAGGATAGTTTTAATTATCAGGCTTATAATGATTATATTTCAAAAAAATTGGATGAGTATGGTATAACTGTTCCTTATAGAAAGAGAAAGTTTGATCATTTTGTTTGGTATAAAAACAGATAATTATGGGTGTCTTCGGACAATACGTTGAAAGGTCTTGATGCGAATCTGAGTCTGTATGAGCATCAGTCAACCTATTGCCCAAACATGCCGCTGAGAGATTTGCTTTATTTTGCAAGTATTATTCAGAAACGGATCAAGGCGCAGAAGCGTGATATTTACGGTGGGAAAATTTTGAAGATTCCGGTTCCGCATTTTGTCGTGTTTTATAATGGCAAGGAGGAAGCTCCGGAACAGTATGATCTGCGGCTTTCGGATGCGTTTGAGCAGGAAACGGAGTATCCGGAGATTGAGCTTGTCTGTCGTGTTTATAATATCAACAAGGGCAAGAACGCCCAGTTGCTGTCCAAATGCCGGACGTTGCGCGAATATATGTATTTTGTGGATATGGTGCGGAAAAATAATGAGATCAGTGGAAACCTGGAAGACGCGATCAGGCAGGCAATCGATCACTGTATAGAAGAAGATGTGCTCAGGGATTTTCTGGATGAGCACCGGGAGGAGGTAATGCATGTGATGACATTAGATTATACGTTTGAACGAAGATTGGAAATGCAGCGTGCCGAAGCAATTGAGGATGGCCAAAAGATTGGAAAAGAAATCGGCAAAGAAATTGGAAAAGAAGAAAAATTATCAGAGCTCATTCAAAAAAAAATACTGAAAAATAAACCTTTGGATCAGATTGCGGATGAACTGGAAGAATCTCCGGAAACGATTCGCCCACTATACGAAAAAATCAGGCAAGAAATGCAGCAATAACGTCTATAATCTGTCGGCATCCACCAAGAAATAGCAGGAAACGGGCATAAAGCAAAAACTTGACCATAAGAGGAGCAGGGTGTAAACTGATAAAGTTGATGCTTAATTAATTCGCAAAAGAAAAAGAGAGAGACGGAAAACACAATATCCGCTTTCATCTGGAACAGGAGGAACCAATGCGAAACAATAAGACCGCGGAGCTGGTACTGACCGCTCTGTTTGCAGCAATCATTATCATTATGGCGTTTACACCGCTGGGCTACATCCCGCTTGTGGTAATCAATGCGACCATTATTCACATCCCTGTTATTTTAGGATCGTTATTCTGTGGACCGAAGAAGGGCGGATTTTTAGGATTTATCTTTGGCCTGACCAGCTTTATTAAGAATACGGTTATGCCGACATCCCTTTCGGCATTTGTATTTTCCCCGGTTCTGGCAGCCAGCATGGTAGGCACCAGTGGAATTTTCAAGAGTGCATTTATCTGTTTTGTACCGCGTATTCTTGTAGGAATCCTGCCGTATTTTGTATATATCGGAGTAAAGAAAGCACTTTCTTCCCAGCATAAAATTCTCTGGGCAAGTGTGTTTAATATTCTGATCGGTGTGTTCCTGTTTTTTGGTGCGCGTGCGTTTCTGCTTCATGTATTTGACAAGAAGCCATTGTCAGATATTGCGCTGTATGCAGTAAGTACACTGGTCGGAGGGGCTGTTTTTATCGCGCTGGAAGTGTATACGGTACTGAAATCCGGCGCAGTCTGTGCATTTGTCTATGCGGGGGTAACAGGCGCAATGGTCAATACGATATTGGTTATGGGCGGAATTTTGGTCTTATACAAAGATGCATATGCAAAAGCACTGAGTGTCGATGCGGGAGCCGTGCTTGGAATCATCGGTGGTGTCATCAGTTTTAACGGAGTCATTGAAGCGATTGTGGCTGCAATCATTGTAGCAGCGCTTGGCATGGTATTGAATAAATTAAAGCCAATCCAGAAATAATATGATAAAAGGGACAAAAGGTATCATCGATGCATCCCTTAGTGACCCTCATATCATAATATGTTAAAAAAGGCAGCCGAAAAGACACAGGCTGCCTTTTTTGCTACCATTTAAGCGAGAAAGCGATAGTGCATGGGACATGGATATGCTAAAATAGAGAAAGGTATAAATTTAAAAGGAAGTAGATGTATGCTTAAGATTTATTACGGCGACATGCAGGAGTCTGTGTATAACACAGTAGCGTATTTTAAGTATGATTATGAGGATAGTTGGATTATAGATCCGTTTGTAAAAGAAATGATTCAGGATGGAGACTTTGAAAAACTGATCTGGGTGCCGAGTGACGAGAGCAGTCAGTACAACATCAAACCTTCTTTTTTAAAAGAAAAAATCAGAGAAATCATAGAGGGTACATCGCTTCTTCATATCGTTACTGATCAGGACCGGGAGAAAAAAACGGATGAGATTCTGTCGCAATTGTGATAAAATAGCAGAAGATATGATTTTACTGCAAAGGAGTAAGAGACAATGTTAAAAGGAAAATGTGTGGTACTTGGTGTGACCGGAAGTATCGCTGCCTATAAAATTGCCTGTCTGGCAAGTGCACTCGTCAAGCAGCATGCGGATGTGCATGTGATCATGACGGAAAATGCAACAAATTTTATTAATCCTATCACGTTTGAGACGTTGACAGGCAACAAGTGTCTGGTCGATACGTTTGACCGGAATTTTCAGTTCAATGTAGAACATGTGGCACTGGCAAAACGGGCGGATATTTTTATGGTAGCACCGGCTTCTGCCAATGTGATCGGCAAGATGGCAAACGGAATCGCAGATGATATGTTGACAACTACGATTCTGGCGGCAAAATGCCAGAAATACGTTTCTCCTGCCATGAATACCAATATGTTTGAAAATCCGATCGTACAGGATAACATCAGAAAGCTGGAGCATTATGGGTTTCATATCATTGATCCGGCAAGCGGATATCTTGCCTGCGGCGATACCGGAGCCGGAAAGATGCCGGAGCCGGAAACGCTGTTTTCTTATATTATGAAAGAACTTGCCTGTGAAAAGGACATGGTTGGAAAGAAAGTGATGGTCACAGCGGGACCGACACAGGAGAAGATTGATCCGGTGCGTTATATTACGAATCACTCTACCGGAAAAATGGGCTATGCAATTGCGGAAAACTGTATGCGCCGTGGAGCGGAAGTTACACTGATTACGGGACCGGTGGCAATCACTCCGCCGCCGTTTGTAAAGGTCGTTCCGGTTGTGTCAGCAGCAGATATGGCAGAAGCAGTAAAGGAGACAGCGGATCAGCAGGATATTATTATTAAAACCGCTGCCGTGGCAGATTACAGACCATCGGATCCAGCGGATGAGAAAGTAAAGAAAAAGGATGCAGATACAACGTTGAAATTAGAACGTACTGAAGATATTTTAGCCTTTCTTGGAGCACATCACAGAGAGGAACAATTTATCTGCGGATTTTCCATGGAAACCGAGAATATGCTTGAAAATTCCAGAATAAAACTGGCAAAGAAAAATGTGGACATGATTGTTGCAAACAATCTGAAAGTAGCCGGAGCCGGATTTGGAACAGATACAAATATTGTGACTTTGATTACAAAGGATGATTGCCGTCAGCTTGAAATTATGAGCAAAGCGGATGTTGCAGCAGCCATTGTCAGTGAAATTTTACAAAAGATGCAGTAACAGATGGAAAACTGTTCAAAAATATAGGAGGACCTTCTGTATGGAAAAGCTTGTAAAACAGCTTCCATGCAGAAGGTTTTTGTTGTATAGAAAAGGCAGACTTGTAAAGAGGTGCGGATTATATTTTGGGAAAGTACAAGCTTACACAGAAAAAACAACTTGAAAAAGTGAAATAAAGTGTATAGTATAATATACAAGTTTGATACAAGTTGAGAGCAAAACATGCAAGTGAGGAACACTATGGGGGCAAATGAAGGAAAGCAACTGAAATATTTTCAGTTGATGGAAGATTTAAAAGCAAAGATTTTGGCAGGGGAGATTCACGCCGGGGATAAACTCCCATCGGAAAATGAATTGTCCGCGCAATACCAGATCAGCCGGCAGACCGTGCGCAAAGCACTTTCTATGTTACAGAATGCAGGATATATATATGCAGAGCATGGACGCGGGACATTTTGCTCGGAAATGGTTAGACATGTACAGCCGTCAAAGAATATTGCGGTGGTGACAACGTATTTGTCGGATTACATTTTTCCGCGTGTTATACAGGGAATTGATGATGTGTTGACCGGGGCGGGATACAGCATTGTCTTAAAAAATACGAAGAATTCCCGATCCAGAGAGGCGGAATGTCTGCAGGATCTGTTAAACAAAGGGGTCGATGGTGTCATTATTGAACCGAGTAAGAGTCAGATTTTCTGTCGGCATATGAATCTGTATGAGCAGCTGGAAAAATTTCATATTCCGTATGTCTTTATTCAGGGCTGTTTTCCACAAATGATGGATAAACCACATGTGCTTATGGATGATTGTCAGGGCGGTTATATGATCACAAAGTATCTGATCGACCGGGGACACAAGGACATAGTGGGCGTTTTTAAAGCGGATGACATGCAGGGGCAGAATCGGCATAAGGGGTATGTCAGGGCATTGCAGGAAGCGGGAATCCTCTATGATCCGGACAAGGTTGTCTGGTTTCATACCGAGGACCGAAGAATTCATCCATACGAAACGATTCGCAGTATGGCAGCAGGAAAAAAGCCGATGGATGCAGTGGTCTGCTATAACGATCAGACAGCACAGCAGGTAATACGTGCATTGCAGGAAGAAGGACTACGCATTCCGGAGGACATCTCCGTCACCGGATATGATAATTCCTCGCTTGCAAACAGGGAAGGACTGCGTTTGACAACCATAGATCATCCACAGGAAAAGCTTGGGGCAATGGCGGCAGATCTTCTTTTATCCATGGTTAAGAACGATGGAAAGGAAGAGGGAGAAAGTGTGCTCATACAACCTGTGCTTGTGGAAGGAAATTCCTGTAAATAAAGGGAGTTTTGGTAAAGTAGTATCAAATAAAACGATATTTTATTTGTGCAAAATGCTAAAAAGATAAGGAATAAAAAGCGGTAATTAGCAACATTTTTGTTAAAAATCCTTATGAAAAACAACTTGTAAATACATGCGTACAAGTTATAAACTAAAGATATCAAAAATATGAGGGTAAGAAAAGGAATAAGGAGGAACAAATATGCTGTTAAGTAAGGATTATAAATTTTGGTTTTGCACAGGATCACAGGATCTGTATGGAGATGAATGTCTGGCAAAGGTAGCCCAGCATTCCAAACAGATTGTAGATGAGTTAAACAAGACAGGCGTTTTACCATATGAGATCGTATGGAAGCCAACCCTGATCACAAACGAGCTGATCCGCAAGACATTTAACGAGGCAAACAACGATGAGAACTGTGCCGGTGTGATCACCTGGATGCACACCTTCTCTCCGGCAAAGTCCTGGATTCTCGGACTGCAGGAGTACAGAAAACCTCTGATGCATCTGCATACACAGTTCAATGAGGAACTTCCATATGACAGTATCGACATGGATTTCATGAATGAAAACCAGTCTGCACACGGAGACAGAGAGTATGGTCATATCGTAAGCCGTATGCGTATGGAGCGTAAGGTCGTTGTCGGACACTGGACCGATCCGGTTGTTGTTGACAAGATTGCAAGCTGGATGCGTACCGCAGTCGGCATCGTAGAGAGCAGCCATATCCGTGTTATGCGTGTCGCAGACAACATGAGAAACGTAGCCGTTACCGAGGGCGATAAGGTAGAAGCACAGATCAAGTTCGGCTGGGAAGTAGATGCTTATCCGGTAAACGAGATCGCAGAGTCTGTTGCAGCCGTATCCCAGTCCGATACCAACGCACTTGTAGATGAATATTACGACAAATATGAGATCTTACTCGAGGGAAGAGATCCGGAAGAGTTCAAGAAACATGTAGCTGTACAGGCACAGATCGAACTCGGATTTGAGCGTTTCTTACAGGAGAAAAACTATCAGGCAATCGTTACCCACTTCGGAGATCTCGGCGCATTACAGCAGCTTCCGGGACTTGCTATCCAGAGACTGATGGAAAAAGGCTATGGCTTTGGAGCAGAAGGTGACTGGAAAGTTGCAGCCATGGTACGTCTCATGAAAGTGATGACTGCAGGTATGAAGGATGCAAAGGGAACATCCATGCTGGAAGATTATACATACAACCTTGTAAAAGGCAAAGAAGGAATTCTTGAAGCACACATGCTTGAGATCTGCCCGTCCATCGCAGACGGTCCGATCAGCATCAAGTGCCAGCCACTTTCCATGGGCGACAGGGAAGACCCGGCAAGACTTGTATTTACATCCAAGGAAGGACACGGAATCGCAACATCCCTCATCGATCTGGGCAACCGTTTCCGTCTCATCATCAACGATGTAGAGTGCAAGAAGACCGAAAAGCCAATGCCAAAACTTCCGACCGCAACCAACTTCTGGACTCCGGAACCGGATATCTACACAGGCGCAGAGGCATGGATCCTTGCAGGCGGCGCACACCATACCGCATTCACCTACGACCTGACTGCAGAGCAGATGGGCGACTGGGCAGCAGCTATGGGCATTGAAGCTGTATACATTGACAAAGATACCAAGATCCGTGACTTCAAGCGCGATCTGATGCTTGGAGAAGTATTCTACAGATAAAAGGTATGTAACACCTGCTTTTGCAAGCCGCAAAGGCAGGTGTTTATGGCAGAAAGAGAGGTAGAAACAGTGGAAAGAAAAGACGAGATCGTGTCCGGGAAAACATTTCTCGGAATTGAATTTGGCTCCACACGTATCAAGGCGGTACTGACCGATGCGAACCATACACCAATCGCATCCGGCAGTCATGAATGGGAAAACCGCCTCGATCACGGAATCTGGACCTATACCATGGACGATATCTGGGGTGGTCTGCAGGACTGCTATCAGGATCTGAAAAAAGACGTAAAAAATCAGTATGGCGTGACACTGACAAAAATCCGTGCGATTGGATTTTCTGCCATGATGCACGGATATCTGGCATTCGATAAGGCTGGGGAGCTTCTCGTGCCGTTCCGCACATGGCGCAATACAATCACAGAGGAAGCGGCTGCCGCGCTGACAAAGGAATTTTCTTATAACATTCCACAGCGCTGGAGCATTGCGCATCTGTATCAGGCAATGTTAAACAAAGAGGAGCATGTGAAGGATATCGCATTTTTCACCACACTTGCAGGATTTATCCACTGGAAACTGACCGGGGAAAAGGTACTCGGCGTGGGTGATGCATCCGGAATGTTCCCAATCGACAGCAATACAAAAGATTATGATGCAACAATGCTCGACAAGTTCGATGCACTGGCAAAACCATACGGCTTTGACTGGTCACTCCGTGACATTCTGCCAAAGGTTCTTGTTGCCGGAGAAAATGCAGGAACACTGACCGCAGAAGGCGCAAAGCTTCTCGATACTGATGGCGAACTGGAAGCAGGAATTCCGGTATGTCCGCCGGAAGGTGATGCCGGAACCGGTATGGCAGCAACCAACAGTGTGGCTGTCCGCACTGGAAACGTATCCGCAGGTACTTCTGTATTTGCTATGATTGTACTGGAAAAGGCATTAAAGAATGTGCACACGGAGATCGATCTGGTGACCACACCATCCGGAGAAGCAGTTGCCATGGCGCATTGCAACAACTGCACATCCGACCTGAATGCATGGGTGAATCTGTTTGAAGAATTTGCAAACAGCTTTGGCATGAAGATCGACAAGAATGAGCTGTTTTCCGTTTTATATAACAAGGCACTCGAAGGTGACGCAGATTGTGGCGGCCTTTTGGCATACAACTATTTTTCCGGTGAGGGAATCACCGCATTTGATGAGGGAAGACCTCTGTTTGCCCGTACACCGGATGCAAAATTTAATCTTGCAAATTTTATGCGTGTGCACTTATTCACGGCACTGGGCGCATTGAAAGATGGTCTGGATATCCTGCTCAAAGAGGAAGGCGTACAGATCGACAAGATGTACGGCCACGGCGGTCTGTTTAAGACTCCGGTAGTCGGCCAGCGCATCATGGCAGCAGCCATTGATACACCGGTTTCCGTTATGGAGACGGCAGGTGAGGGTGGCGCATGGGGTATCGCACTTCTTGCAGCTTACATGGCTCAGAAAGAAGAGGGCGAGAGCCTTGCCGATTATCTGAGCAAGAGAGTCTTTGGCGGTCAGGAGGGCGTGACGGAAGATCCGGTTCCTGCCGATGTGGAAGGCTTTGACCAGTTCTTAAAACGCTACAACGAAGGACTTGCGATTGAGCGTGCAGCAGTAGAACATTTATAAAATAATAAATAAGCAGAATCCGTCGTTTCCAGCGGCGGATTTTGTGGATATAGAAAGGATGGAAATCATGTTAGAGGAATTAAAAAAACAGGTTTATGAGGCAAACATGGAATTGCCGCGCAGAGGCTTGATCACTTATACATGGGGCAATGTCAGCGGGATTGACCGTGAGAGCGGCTACTTTGTCATCAAGCCAAGCGGAGTGGATTACGATAAACTGACACCGGACGATATGGTGGTTATGGATTTAGAGGGAAATAAAATCGAGGGCGATTTAAAGCCATCATCCGACACACCAACCCATCTCGAACTGTACAAAAAGTATCCGGATATCGGAGGCGTGGTACATACCCATTCTCCGGAGGCAACTTCCTGGGCACAGGCAGGAAGGGATATTCCGCTTTACGGAACGACTCATGCGGATTATTTCTTTGGACCGATCCCATGTGCGCGCAGCCTCACACCGGAAGAGATTGACGAGGCATACGAGACCAATACCGGAAAAGTCATCATTGAAACCTTTGAGACAAGAGGCATCAATCCGGTTTACACACCGGGCGTGCTCTGTACGAACCATGGCCCGTTTACATGGGGCAAGGATGCGGCAGAGGCAGTGCACAATGCCGTTGTCTTAGAGGAAGTTGCAAAGATGGCAACTCGTACCGAACTGATCAATCCGAAGGTGCAGCCGGCACCGGATTGTATCCGCGATAAGCATTTCTTCCGCAAGCACGGTGCGAATGCTTATTATGGACAGTAGTTATGAGTATTTTCAATTCAAAATTTCTGATAATGTAAGTTGTTTATGTGCTATCATATAGGTATCCCAAACAGTAAAAGATATCTGATACAATTTCGAGTTGCTGGGAAAACAGGATAGGTGGTTAAGCGTTATGATAACTTGCAGAGATGTGTATAACTTAAGATTAGATGGTGTGGAGTTACTGACCGGCGAAATTGGGCTGGATCGAATGGTGTCCTGGACATATCTGGTGCAGACGAAGCCGTACAAAGAACATATGAATCCGGGAAACTTTGCGTTAATTGTTGTGGATTATATGCGTTTTACAATGGAGCAGGCATATGATACGATGATCGAATTGAATGCGTTAGGAATATCGGGGCTTGCAATCTCGGTTGAAAATGACAGAGAAGCTATTCCGGAAACAATGATTCGTAAGGCGAAAGAATTATGTCTGCCACTTTTTTACATTCGGTGGGAAGGTGCGACATTTGTTGATATTGCGCAAAGTATCGGCAAATTAATTCTTGAAACGGAATTGGACAATAAGAGGACCGGAGACTATTTGTATAATCTGTTATTTGGCTATGAGGTCAATGATAAATATATAGAGAAGATTTCCGCGCAGTTTGGATTGACATTTGACCGCCCATATCGCGTTGGAATTATTGTTATTGATCGTAAATAT
>ERZ781272.1055-NODE-1055-length-11865-cov-7.391956_pt1 | contig 11865 bp, 8 predicted proteins | sample MGYA00375850_ERZ781272 | MGnify/ENA primary metagenome ERZ781272 (study PRJEB29790, sample SAMN06051246) | human gut metagenome | host: Homo sapiens | place: USA: Cincinnati, Ohio | collected 2013-06-21 | study: EMG produced TPA metagenomics assembly of the Gut...
GAAGTCTGGCGACCAAACCATTTATGCCTCACTTTGATATAAATTATATCATATTTAAACAGGGAAAGAAATCTAAGGATTTCTTTTCCTGTTTTAACTTTACACATCTAAATTTGACTAAAAAATACAAGAACTTTTTTAACCTAATTTATAACTACAATATTTTCAAGGACAACTAACTTGAAAATAATTTCTTATAATCACTGATTACAGCTTTAAGATTTATATATTCTTCAAGAATATATAGACCATCAATGTGTCGTCTATCAACATGTACTATAGTTTTTCTTTCACCGGATGTAGGTATAACTAAAGCATTTCTAATAATGGCATTTTTATATTTACCACGCAAGTAATAGTAATAAAAGGCTTGCTTATAATTAAATGAATTCACATCATTTGAAAAATACTTAGAATCGAATAATAAGATTAATTGTTGTCTTCTATTAGTTATGATATTTAAGTAATGATCAAACTGTATAGAAAATCGCCCACGGACCTTTGTTTTACAATCCTCAATATCTATGTTATCAGGTTTTATTATTTTTAAATTACTAGATTGTGACTCCTTTGTAATTTTATAATCATGTCCCAAAATTTGGAGATGTCTAGATAGATAGGAGTTTACCATACGCTCCCAGAACCATTCAAAATATAGTGTTAGAAATTTTGAGGACTTACTACGATTACTTTTCCATTGAAAGTATCTTATTAAGGATTTCAACAATAATCGCTCATGATCTTTAAAAAAGCGTCCAACTAATGTTTGTAACTTAGTAATACAAAAATTATACTCATCAAATATGGGATTATAAAATTGACGTTTATAAGGATGAATATCATCTAATAAAGATTGAAAGGAATTATAAAAATCAAATAATACGTAATCCATACATTCAGTAATAAAAATTGCTTCATCATATTCACAGTTAACTATAAATGGAGAATATATAAAATTTTCATCACTTAATAGAGGACGAATTGTATTTATTGTTTTGTGCCAATTGATATGACCTTTATACCCTTTTGAAGTGTCTCTAATTTGACGATGATATAAACCAAACTCTAAATAATATCTAAGAATATAGTAGTACGCATCTACAGGAATTGTATCAGATAATTGTCCAGGCTCCACACCATAGAGTTGTCTATCTCGCTCTATAATATGCAATATATCCTTCATCTCTTTTAAATGTTGTAACTTTTCATCTCGTGAAATTGCGTTCTCAACATTATAGTGCTTAGGAAATGATAGTAGAATATTACCTTCTTTCACTACCATCCCTACAAACGAGCAGGTCAACCTCTCATTATATCGATCACAGTATGAGTATATATCCCACTTTCTACAAAATGATTCTGTCAATTCGTTGCCATCATTAATAATTTCAAAATGATAATCTAATACATCATTATTCATTTTATAAGTTTCCATATGCTTGTTTTACAGATTCACTTAAAATATTCTTTTTATTCTTAAATGTTGAATATAACTGACTAAAGGATTTAATACTATCATCAAAAAGACTAGCACCAGTATAAGAAACACGTTCAACATCTTGCCATAAATAATGTAATAGCTTATCAGCAACTTGTTCGCGATTTGCATCATCATCGTCTTTATCCTTTAAGAAGAAAGGCCCTAATTGCTTATCTTCAGCTAATCCTAAATCATTTATAATGATATGATTAATAGCTTGATATAGTTTTACCCACTCATATGTAACAGTATCTGTAAATTTAATATCAAAATTATTAACGTATTCATCATCTTTGTCATCGACATGAATAGGATCTACACCAATATATTTGAAATCAAATCTTCGTTTAAAAGCAGTATCAATAACATTAACATTTTGGTCACTTGTATTAACGGTTCCTATGATATGTAAATTTGATGGAATAATAATTTTGTGGCCTGCTTTTATTACTCCATTTAATATAAGGTATTCATAAATAGACTTATTGTTAATGCCATACATGCTTTTACCAGTATCATCCCTATCCAATAGCTGGAATATATCGCCAAAAATACTAGCAATATCACCGCGAGACATTTCCTCTAAAATGAGATAAACATCTATATTTCTGTCTTGAGTTCTCAACGCTGTACATAATGCAGTTGTAAATATCCCTGGAACAAATTCATAGCTAACTTTTCCTTCTTTTGTTACAGGCATAATATTACCTACAAAATCAAAGTATGAGTAATCACGATAAATAGTAGTACGGAAAACATAAGGGTTATCATCATATTCATTGTAGCTAGGATAACTATGTCTTATTAAAGAGCTTATACTATAACTTTTGCCAGTACCAGGTGCACCATAAAACATAACTTGTATTGGCATGTCTCTTTTAGTTTTAGCTAATATTTCTTTACTATCTAAAGTTGAAGAGAATTCTGGTACCAATTCTTTTATTTTTTCTATGATAATATTAGCTTTTTTATCAGTTATAGAAATAAATCCGCTTTTTATAAAGAATGATAATTTAGGTATAATACTTTCAAATTTATTAATAATAATATCTGCTTGAGTATCTGAAATTGAGGCAAGCCCACCTTGAAGATTTAATGAACTTCCATCATTAAACCAACTATTAATCTCAGAAAGACTTATTGGGTTATCAAATTTATGTACACAACGTAATACGGCTTTGTTAGTTTGTAAATCAGGTAAAATTAAATAATCAACAATTTGAAAAACACAAACTATGGAACTCGCAGGTTGATTAGATCCCTCTCCAGAGTCTTTATTATATCCTAAGCCAAATCTTCCAATTTCTATGTTCTTTTCAGTTGCATAGTTGTATGTAACAATATCACCAACTTCAAGTTGATACCAAGAGAAACCAGATTCTTCAAAATTTGCAGTTGCCCTCCATAGCAACCTCTTTTCCTTTTTTGCCACATTAGCCTCCTTTGTTTTTTTTCTAGTTATCTTTTTTCGTCTCGCTTTCCAATAAACTTGCGCTTTAGCCCTAATTTCTTTTTCCACATTTAATGTTGATATATCTAGCTCTTGACCTTTTGGTGTTAATAAAATACGACTATTTTTACCATTACCCTCACGACTTAAAATACCTAAAACTTCTAGCTCTTTAATTGCAAGACTAAATCTTTTAGTAAAATCCTTATAAGGGATTCCTGTTTTCTCTGAAGTATATACAGCTTCAGCATATTCAGCAATATTTGGATCCATTTTAATTATTTGAGAGCGTAATTCTGCTGTCGTTAATAAACTACTCGATTGACTAAGTACCTCTAAAATAGGTTTTATTAAATAAGAAACTCTTTCCTCTGTTGTTAAAGTATCAATATCCCCCATATTATCCCCCACATTTTTCCAATAAAAGAAGTATACCAAAGCTCATAATCTGGCGGTATTACTTATAGTTTATCATAAACAAAAGAAACTATGAATATTTCATGAATTCCAAAACATAAAAATTTATTTTAGAAAATAGAAAAGTTCCTAATAGATAAATTAATGACCATTAGGAACCTTTCATACATTTACTTTTATTGTTAATAATACTATATTGAGCTTAATCCCGCTAAATTACTCCAACCTTTACTAATCTTCTAGAAATTGACATTGAGAGATGGTATGAAAAAAGGCCCGACTGTGAAGTCAGACCGTTTTTCAATTTTTTACTTTAGAAGCGAAGTCTGGCGACCAAACCATTTATGCCTCACTTTGATATAAATTATATCATATTAAAACAAGGAAAGAGATCTAATTGTTTCTTTCCTTGTTTGGTTATGATTGGATTACTAACTTCTTAAATATTGAATAAAAGCAGCTCTATCAGCAACCATCTCAATAGTAATATCATTAATATCAACCGAAGTATGAATTTTAAATAATTCTATCGAACCGGAACCTAAAACATAATCAGTGTCACTATCTGTTGGCATCAAATAACTATTTTTACTAATAATCATACCATTTTGTGTAGCAAAATTCCTGTATGCTAATTCATAAACTATTTGTTTTGCTAAAGATTCAACACCAGGTACATTTTTAATTCTTCCATCAGAATCAAATGAAGTAGTATAGTATTTAGCATCATAGATAACTAGATTATTATTTTCAAAGGTAATAATATCTGGTTCAAAAGTATCAGTTTTATTAATAGTATCAGAATTAACACTCTTCCATTCGGGTCTATCAATAATATTCTTTAGATAAGTTTTTTCAGGTATCATCCCATTATACTTAACATTTAAATCTGAAAGCTTTCTTTCAAGGCAATTATTTTTGACTATAGAACATACATCCTGCCACACCAAATTAAACGAACTCGTACCTATAAAAGAGATTTCATTCGATTGATGATTTGAATTAGATTCCAAAATATAATCTTTCAAAAGTTTGAGTATGTTTTGTCTATCTGACCTAAATTGAATGGATAATTCTTGATTTATTCGATTAACTATATACTCTTTATCCCCCAAGGAATCAAGATTTTCTTCCGAAAGAGTAACCGAGTTAATGCTCAATAGCGAAAATATGTCTTGAAACTTTAAACTAATCTCAGTTAATACAATTCGATGCAATCGATGAAAAAAATTATTAATATTATTTTCTTGATTTAGAGTAAACCAATCAAAGTATATTGGAATATTTTCCACAATGTATACATCATTTAATGAAATCGTTTGATTCCACAATATTTCTCCATCACCATTAACTTCAATAATATTTTGTTCAGATTCATACAATCCATTTTGAAGATAATCTTTTAATAATTGAAACGCAACTCCTAATATATTTACATAATTCGACTTTAAATTATTATCTTGAGCTTGATCTTGAGATCTATAATTATATTTTTCTATGACCTGTAAAACTAATTTAAAAAAAGCGTAATCGAACTTTTGATCATCAAGATATGTCTCTTCTGATAAATACTTAGGATATACTAATAAACATATATCTCCAACTTTCAGAATTCCTACATATTTAAAATAATAGAGATACTCATTAGAATTATCAAATGAAATTAAAGATGTTTCATCAACAACAACATTCAATTCTTTAAGATTTGAAATAGTACTCCTTTTTAAAATATTTAACTCTCTTAATACACGTATTGCTTTTTTTAACTTAATATCCTCTATATTTAATAGTCGCGATAACTCCTCGAGAGTATAAGCCTTATTTTCCTGAATAGTTTGTATTTTCATAATGCTTATCCTAAGGCTCTTCAGAAGAACTTTCTCTTATCTCTATAGGTTCTTTAAAAATAGATAATGGATCTTTATCAAACTCGGCACAAAGCTGTGAATAGGTATTATAAGATCCTTCTCTGAACAATCGACCTCTAAAAGCTCTACCTGCATCTTCATATAAATACATAAGAACCTTATTTTTTAGAACACTAGCTATATAAGCTTTATTTTCATTGATAAGAATATTTTTAGATAAAAAATATGGTCCTAATAATTTATCTTCAAGAATATTTAGCTTGGAAAGTCTATCATTAATTTCTCTACGATACGTTTCCCAATTATATTTTTTGCCATTAACTTCAAATACATAGTTTTCGAACTCAGTAGCATTATTATCTGCAGCATCATTAACACCTAAATAAGTAAACTCCCAACGTCGTTTGAATGCTGTATCCATTGGCATAACACCTTGATCGGCACTATTCATCGTTGCCCATATATAGAGATTATGTGGCAAATAAAGTTCAGAAAAATCGTTTAATTTATTTTGTATCTCTTCAAATAATGAACTTTTGACAAAAGCTTCATTTCTAAAATAATCTTGCAATTCCTTTGTTACAGCAATTGAGTATTCGCTCTCACCATCATTGCTACGATCAAGAAGTTGGAATAAATCTCCAAAAACAGCTGCCACATTAGCTCGATTAATCTCCTCTATTATTACTAAATAGTTTTTATCTGGATTGTCAAAAGCCTCAACAATTTGTCTAATTAGTACACCTGGAACAAATTTATATGTGATTTTCTCAGGATTATCTTCCACCGGATATGGTTTATACTGACCTACAAAATTACTATACATATAGTTTGGATGGAAAGTAACCCGTTTATAGTTATTTCCAAAATACTGATTCGCATCTTGATTCAATTTATAACTTTTACCTGTACCAGGAGCTCCAAAGAATATACGTTGATGAGGTTTATCAACTTTAATCTTATATGTAATAAGCTCATTCTTGTTATCTTCAGAAAGAAATTCAATATACTTTTTTAGCGCACAACTTGGTGTGTAATTATTTTTTTTGTTATAGTCTATAAACTCTAAATCTTGTCCTAAATACTGCTCATATCCTTGAATGATAGTTAGATCATGAATATCATAAACAGAAGAAATATCTCTAAATCTAAATTTATGAGGTAAATCTATTAAAGCTTTAACATAATTACGAACTGTCACCTCAGCTAAAGGTATTTTTTCTAACCATAATTTAAATTTAGATTTATTACTTACACCTTCAATTATATCGTTAGATTTTATAAAGGTTGTTACATTATTTTCTATTTCTATAAAGGAGTCATACCTAGTACTGTATAAATTAAGAAATTTTGATTCAATTATAAAAGCCTTATAAGATAATGAATTCTTATTTTTTATAATTACTAAATAATCATTAAGTTGTATTAATTCTCTAAATTTAATGAAATTACTACTATCACCATTTTTAATCATCGAAAGTTGTATTTGGTATCCAGTATTATCTTTGCGATGATAAATACAGATTTCTTCACTTAACGATTTTTGACCTTTAAAATCAATTTTTTGTTTATCAAATTTATTACAATTAGTATTAAAGATTTCTATATTAGCTTTTATGACAAAAAAGTTTTTATTATTATTCTTACCTTCTTCATCATATAAAGGAGAGTAAATATATGGAAATAAGTCCCTTTGATTACCTGTAATAGCAATATGGGTTTGATTACTTCGTGCCTCTTTGTTATTGGATAATAAATTTGTTTTAGCCATTTTTTTTACAATAACACCATCTATAAGCTCCTCATTTAGATGAATGTTATATTCATTATTTAATATATTTTTAATAATAATCAAATCATCTGATAATTTCATAAAACACTCCTAAACATACAACTTTAATACTTTAGCAAAAAAACGCCCCATTAGGGGAGGCACTGAATTCCCAATTTGCATATATGTTTTAGTATATGCTCCCTTAAATACATAATCATCCGGATAAGATTGAACTCTTGCAGCCTCTCTAGGTGTTAGCCCACGTGCCTGCGTTGGATGAATATACATATTACAATCAAACCTCATATGTGCAGTAATGGTTTTACAATATGTTTCACCTCTTAATTTATAATATTTATCCTTAAAAATATGGTTTCGATGTTTATAAGGCATGATATCACTTATTTTAGGATCATCTGACTTATCACCAGGATTAAGTCTTGAAAATATCTCAATATCTCTATCATTATTATATCTAGCTTGATGATTAAAAATTACTTCCTTTACTGGATTATTATTAGATATTATATTCAAATATGAATTACTATATCCTAAATCGTTCTTTTTAATAACAATCCCACCATTTATCTGATTAATTATCTGTGTAGAATTTTTTTTGCGTGATGCTTCTAAACTATTTAAATCACATATTGCATCCCATAGTACACTTTCTAAACTATTATTTTCAATCAAAGTTTCAACAGCTTCAAAGATATTATTTAGATCAATAGGTAATGCAGTTCCGATAAAAATCAAACGCTCTCTATTCTGAGGAACCCCAAAATCCTTAGCATTGAACACTTTATAAGCTACTTTATATCCTATAGTTTTAAAATCATCACAAACCTCAGATGCAACATTCAACATACCTTTAACATTTTCCATTATAAAAAATTTTGGGTTAGTCAAAGAGACAATTTCAACAAAAGCTTTATATAACTTATTCCTTGGATCATCGATTAATCTTTGTCGATTTGCCATACTAAAACCTTGGCAAGGTGGTCCTCCAATAACTATATCTACAGATTTGTTATTTATATATGCGTAAATATCATCTTTAATCAATTCAATGTCATGATTGATAATATATTTACTTTCTACATTAGGATGATTAAATCTATATGTTTCAATACAAGCTGATTCTATATCACATGCAAAACTAGGAACAAAGCCTTCTTGAACAAAACCTAAGGAAAATCCTCCAGCTCCACAAAACAAGTCTATAAAATTAGGACTATTATTTTTTTTAGAACGTTCTTTATAACAGTAACTATTAAAATATTTGAGTATATATTTATCTTTAATAGAATTAAACTTCAATCGCCCAAGTCTATTTTTAAACTCTATATCTTTATCTAAATCTAACTTATAGTTTTCACCTCTATTATTTAAGTAATCATCATCACCTTGCATAATGAGTAGATTATAGTTATTATCATAATTTTCGTCTTTAAACTCATCCATAAGTAAATCATTACGAATCCCCAATATTTCTTTTAACTCAATAGAGTCCATGTGTAATTTAATCATTATCTAGTTTCTCCATTATACTTTCAGCTATTGCGCGTGCAACATTTACTGTTACAGCATTACCGAATTGTCTATATGCCTGTGTATCAGATACAATAATTTCAAAACTATCTGGAAATCCTTGTAGCCTAGCTGCCTCTCTAGGGGTTAATCTCCTAATTCTACCTTTATCCGTTACATAGTTATCTTGGCTAGCTCTGTGCATTTTGTGCATAGTTGAACATAGTGGTCTAGCTATTTTTAAATCTATTTCCGAAACCGCATAATAATTTCCTGATCCATGTGACAAAATTGTAGGCAATATCCGATCAGATAAAAAATATTTTGAATCTACATTTTCTTCTAATACATCCTGTAATGTACATTCTAAAGGTATTGATTCGGGAAACTCATATTCAATATTATGATTAGAAAAGCAAACTATAAAAATACGATTTCTAATTTGTGGTACACCATAATCTGCAGAATTTAGCACTTTATAATAAAGTTTATATCCTAACTCGTTTTCCAATATATATTTTATAACTTTAAAGGTTCTTCCTTTATCATGAGTTAATAATCTTCTTACATTTTCTAAAACTATTACTTTAGGTTTAGCTTTTTGTTCAATAAAATGCTTAATTAAACTTACAATAGTAAAGAAAATGGTCCCTCTAGCATCCTCAAAGCCAAGTTGGCTTCCCATAATACTAAAAGGTTGACATGGAAATCCACCTATAATCACATCTGCACATGGGATTGTATCAAAATCAATATTATTTATGTCACCTAATATAATATGATCACCTAAATTTTTTTTATAAGTCTGAACTGCATATTTATCAATATCATTTGCCCAAATTATTTCAAATCCAGCTTGCTTAAAACCTAAGTCAAGGCCACCAGCACCCGAGAATAGTGATAACACCTTATATTTTTTCACAATCTAACTTTGACTCCTCTTCATGAATACATTCAACAATATCAGAAATATCACAGTCTAAATAACGACAAATTCGTAGTAACACTTCTGTAGTTATATTATCTCCATTTTTTATTTTATAATAACTACTTCTACTAATCGAAGCATTATTCATTAATTCAATCCCTGATATTTCTTTGTCTATAAGTAATTTAAATAATTTTTTATAAGATAACTTCATATATACACCTTCTATATTGCGAACATATATTTCATTATAATCTATTTTTATCACTTTTTACAATCTAAATATCTCTTTTCGCAAACTTATATTATATAATATAAGTACCACTCTAATTATTTAATATTTTTACTATATGGTGCTTATATTATTAAGGTGAAGTATGTCAAAATGATTATTTACTCTTCTACAAAACAATCCTTTATCCAAGATTTCGAGCAAGGTGTCTTGGTAAAAAAACTACATCAAACGTTAACAGAAAAATATCGCCGTGTTGGCGAATCTGAGATCCATTCATGGCAAACGTCTTTATCTTATATGGCTAATGTTATGCGTGATTTCGCTATACCGGAATTAGCTGGAGTTGCTATCGAATATATTGTGCCGAACACTCAAAAACGGGTAGACTTTATTATTACAGGATTAGATCAACAAGATAAAGAACATGTAGTCATCGTCGAGTTAAAACAATGGGGCGAAGCTTTCAAGGTAACAGATAAAGATAATATTGTATCAACCTACCTTGGCGGTGGAATCCGTGAAGTAACCCACCCTTCTTATCAAGCTTGGTCCTATTGTAGTCTTATCGAAAACTTCAATGAGGATGTACAAACTCGACCTATTGAACTACATCCATGTGCTTTTTTACATAACTTTGATGAAAGTATCTCACCTGAGCTCCGTGATCCAATCTATAGCAGTATTTTAGATATCTCTCCGATGTTCACATTGGGCCAAATGGATGGCTTACGTAACTTTATCAAAACCTATATTCCAAAGCCTGATACTACAAATATCATGGAGTCTATTGAACATGGTAAGTTGAGACCATCAAAATCACTTCAAGATTCTATTTTAAATATGCTAAAAGGCAATAAGGAGTTTGTTCTTATTGATGACCAAAAGGTTGAGTTTGAACAAATAAAAAAAGCGGCGCTTGATGCTATTAAAAATAATCAAAAAACGGTGTATATAGTTCGTGGTGGTCCTGGTACTGGTAAAAGTGTAGTAGCGATCAACTTATTAGCAGAATGTATTCATAATGGTTATATGGCACAGTATATTACTTCAAATGCTGCTCCACGAAATGTATATAGTGCCATGCTGCAACAAGGTTATAAAAAATCTGAAATTAAAGCACTATTTCAAAGTAGTGGTACCTTCCATACAAGAAAGAAAAACGAACTTCAAATTGCAATTGTAGACGAGGCCCATCGATTACGTAAAAAATCTGGTATGTTCCAAAATCAAGGTGAAGATCAAATCAAAGAAATCATTAATGCCTCTATTTTTAGTGTATTCTTTATCGATAGAAACCAACGTGTTACCTTTAATGATGCTGGTACAATTGATAAAATCAGAAACTTTGCACAAGAGCAAAATTCACTAATATATGAAGGTGTCCTAGAATCTCAATTCCGTTGTAATGGCTCAGATGGCTATTTAGCATGGATTGATAATGTACTACAAGTTGCAGAAACAGCTAACTACGACGGATTTGAAGGAGATTATGATTTTAAAATCTTCGATAACCCGCATGAAATGTATGATGCTATAAAATCTAAAAACGAAATAAACAATAAAGCTCGAGTTCTAGCAGGTTATTGTTGGGACTGGCCTAAAGAAGGCCGAATGACATCGCTTATAAAAGATATTCAAATACCAGAACATAATTTTGGAATCAGTTGGAATCTAGGTAACTCTGATACATATGCTATCGATCCTGATTCTATCAATGAAGCTGGATGCATTCATACAACCCAAGGACTTGAGTTTGAGTATGTAGGTGTAATTATCGGCGACGATTTACGTTATGAAAATGGCAAACTCATCGTAGATATTAATAAACGTGCTAAAACAGATCAGTCTATCAAAGGTATCAAAAAACTTTTAAAGGAAAATCCTGAAGAAGCACAACATATTGCTAATGAGATTGTGAAAAATACCTATCGAACATTAATGACACGAGGCCAAAAGGGCTGTTATATTTACTGTACAAATAAAGAGCTATCTAACTATTTTAAACTAGCATATAATCATCAATTGAGCTATACTTACAACGAACCTCAAGTTATTCTATCCGAACAACCACTAGCGGCCGATAAAACAAATTCTAATATAGATAAACTTAATCTCAAGCTAGATAAATAATCAGAACCACCCGTAAAACGGGTGGTTTGCTCACGGGCTATAAGCCCGTAGTA
>ERZ781272.1058-NODE-1058-length-11833-cov-3.527933_pt1 | contig 11833 bp, 14 predicted proteins | sample MGYA00375850_ERZ781272 | MGnify/ENA primary metagenome ERZ781272 (study PRJEB29790, sample SAMN06051246) | human gut metagenome | host: Homo sapiens | place: USA: Cincinnati, Ohio | collected 2013-06-21 | study: EMG produced TPA metagenomics assembly of the Gut...
TTTGTTGACGGGTTTGGATGGATTGCAGACACTAGCGGCGGCGAATCGGACTATATCGAAATGGGGCCTGACACTGGTGAGATCTGTGAAAACGCTTCATTTGGTTGATTTCACAGGTTGGCCGAAACACAGTCCGTCCAACCGCTAAAACTAAATATCAAACGAAACTCCTTGCGTACCAATGGACGCAGGGAGTTTTCTTTTTTGGGAAGGATGTGATTTTTTGCAAAAAAAGAGAATTATTGCGGGAGTGCTGGCGGCTGTCATGGCACTGTCACTGATGAGTGTTCCCGTTCTGGCCGAGGGTGATGGCAACATTGACAGTGGCGGTGGAAGTGGCAGCGGTGGAAGTGGCGGCATGGGCGAGGGCAGCAAGGAAAACTATTGGAACAATGAGGATGGATGTCGCATTACCATCCTGAAAAACGGCAGTAAGGTCTATCAGATGGACTGGAGCAACCAGCCGGAAGCCGCCAGTGTACAAGCATCATTTATAAGAAAAAACAAACTGGACTACTTACATGGCGCCGGTTTGGCTCCTGCCCCTGCATCTAAACCCTACATCAGCACCGTTGTTCCTCTAAAAATGCCCACCATTGTGGGCGGCGCAGGCGGCAACAACATTGATGCCATTAAGCGGTATTTTACTAAAAAAGTCGTTCTTCAATCTATGTCGGACGGTGTTGGCATTCCCTACGAGGATCTGACCGGCGGCGACTACAGGCTTCTGCTGGAGCCAATTGCGTACTTCACGTTTAAAGGTGTCAAGTGGGCCATGACGGCGACCGAAGCCGCTATGTATGACGTGCAGGTCAAAGGCCAGCTTCGGGCATGGATGAAGTCTCTGACCCATCAGAATCTTCCTCTGAGCATGTTTTTGGAGAAGACCGACGAGGAGCTGCACTTGGAGAAGTGGACGGGCTCCAAAAGCGGCAAGCAGACCAACGCCGACATCATCCACTTTCTCGGCATGGGCATTGTCTCCTTCAAGGCCAAACCACTAGTGGTAACGCCCGGCGAGTATGATTACGAATTCCGCACGGATACCGACGTGATTATCAGTTTTCCGTTGTCTGCGCGGGAGGCGATCACGCCGGATAACAATGCGTATGCGACGATGTCTATCGGCGGAAAAACCTTCCGCAAAAGTTTCATCTGCCCAGAAGGCGGCACGCAGCTTGTATGGGTGCAGTGGCACACGCCCAGCGAACCGCAGCAGCTGACCGCGTCCGCCTTTGGTGGGGATTCTTCTGTGACGCTGCGAATCAATGTGGTGAAGCTGGAAGAAAAAACTCCACCCGATCCGACCTATTATGACCGCAACGACGGCTTTACCCCGCCAGCAGCGCCGGATTACGGCAGCAACCTCAGCACCACATGGGGCGAGTGGATCGCAGAACCGGCTTTAATCGGCTGGAGGTGGAAGTACGTGACCTACAGCGCGTCGCTGGTGATCCACAAGTACACCCTGAAGCCGGACGAGCGCTGCAAGACGGATTACCGCATCGGCAATGGACAGACCACCATGCGATCCGGCTATGGTGTGGAAGTCAGTGTGGAGCCGTTGGTGCAGTATGGCGGCGGTGTGTCAAGCTATGATGTGACGCCCATTCAAAACGCGGTGGCCACATTCCCGGAGTTCAGCTATCAGGAGTATGACCGGCTGCTGGAGAAGGTAGACGCGCGGCGCTGGTCATTCAAGCAGAATCCCTACTCGTACTACTCAAATCGCATCCACTACACGCCGCTGTGGTTTCCGGACGTGGATTACGTGGTTCCCGTGTGCGTCTTTGACGCTTGGACACCCGGCGGGCAGCTCTACGCCACCACCACCGACGCAGTAAACATCTTCGGGGACGTGCTGGATGATTGGGTTATTCACATTGTCGAGTAATTAAGAATTAGAAAGAAGGAACAAATCAAAATGAACAGACAAAGAAAAATTGGGCGCAAGTCTTATACCGTATTTGCGGTCTTGTTTCTGGCAGTCATGACCATGGCCTATCCTGCTGCACTGCACTGGATTTTCTATCCCATCCTCTATCCCCTTGTGCGAGGTTCCTCCTTTTTGCAGAGACTTACCGGAACCATGATTGTTATGTTGTGGTTTTTTCCGTTGTTTTGGTTTGAATACTGGCTCCTGAACAAGCGCCGCAAAATGCAAGAAGCGCAGGCCGAGCTGAAGCAATCGCAGGAAAGCAGCAATCAGCCGTAAAGTGGTTTAGTGGACGGAGGCATTATGAGAGAAGAAAAAAGCAAGGCTGCGTACCGAAAGGACTATCACAAATGCGGGAGCATGTCAGCTGATCGGGAGCAAGTCTTGCTGCGCGCTGTCCAGTTGGGGCATACGGCAAAGGAACAGCTTCAGCAGCACACGGTTTGTATTGAGGATATCGCTGCTGCACAGCGGGCTGTGATTGCCGGTGAGCAGGCACGGGAGGAGCTGGCTATTTCTTATCTCCCCCTTCTGGCCATGGTTGCCAGACGGTACAGCTATACCAGTATCCCAATGGATGACCTAATACAAGAAGGGACAATTGGCCTTCTGGAGGCTATTGATTCATACAGGGACGGAGAGCTGAACTTCCCAGCAATCATTACTGTTCTAATAAAACGTGCTATGGGGCGGTTGATCGCACAAAAGGCGGCAATCAAATTACCATATCATGCTTCATCTGCTATCCGCAAAATCAGTGTAGTGTCAAAGTGCTTGGAACAAGACACCGGGCATGAACCGCAAGCGGAAGATATTGCTGAGGAAATGGTTTTGCCACCCGCCATTGTGCGGAAGCTCCTGATCTATATTCGGTCTACTCGGACAAGCTCGCTGGATGCTCCTGTTTCCGATGATTCTGGCGGCGCTGTATTTGGAGATATGTTCGCAGCGAACGAACCAACGCCGGAGGAACTTGCGGAGCGGTGGGATCTTCGAGAGCAAATACATGAGATTTTACAGACGCTGGAGCCGGTGGAGGAAAGCGCTATCAAGCTGCGGTTCGGCTTTATCGGCGGCGAGCTTTACAGTGCCGAGGAGACGGCGGAGGAATTAATGCTGCCATTGGACGAGGAGCAGCGGGTGGAGATCAAGGCCATGCGGAAACTGCGCCATCCCAGCAGGAGCAGCTTCTTGCGCGAGTACCTGTATGGTTAAAAAATAAATGGTAAATTATGGTTATTAATTAAGGAGGACAGACCATGAGTGAAAAAGTCCTAGACGAGCTGTTTAATGGTACGCTGAAAATGCCGTTAACAACGCCTGATGCGCAGCCAGCGGCAGGCAGCGCACCGGACGCGGAAAAGAAAGTAACGTTTGCGCCTCTGGCACAAAACACACTAACAGAGCTGCCGATTAACCTCCTGCACGACTTCGCTACCGGCATGGAAAAGCAGCCGTTTCGTCCCTACTCCCCGGAGGACATGGAGTCGCTGCAGCAGAATATCCGGGAACGTGGCATCATTCAGCCGCTCATTGTACGGCCTTTGGGCAATCACCAGTATGAGATCATTGCCGGACACAACCGGCGCTCTGCGGCCCGCGCAGTGGGGTATACGGCGGTTCCCTGCATTGTGCGCGAGCTGACCGATGACGAGGCCATCTTGCAGATGATCTCCACCAATCTTCAGCAGCGAAAAAACCTGCTGCCATCGGAAAAAGCGTTTGCCTATAAGATACAGCTTGACGCCATGAAACGGCAAGGGTTTAGGACAGATTTAACTTCGCGCCAAGTTGGCGCGAAGTCAAGAACAGATGCAGAAATAGCAGAAAGCACCGATGAAAGTGCGCGTCAGATTCAGCGCTATATCCGCTTAACCTACCTGACACCGGCTCTGCTGCAGGCGGTGGATGAAAAGAAGCTGGGGCTGACGATTGGCGCAACCCTTTCTTTCCTCTCTCGTGAAAATCAGGAGGCCGTGGAAGCCTACTGTTTCCGGGAACACAGCGTGTACATCAGTCAGGAGCTGGCCGACCGGCTGCGTGAAGCCGATACGGGCGGGATGCAGTTCACGTCGGAGACGCTGGAGGAGCTGGTGCAGCCCAGCGGGAAAAATCTGCGCAAGGTAACGCTTCCCTACAAGACCGTGCGGCGCTACTTCCCGGACGAGGCCACGCAGGAGGAAATTGAAAGCACCATCCAGCAGGCGCTGAAGCTCTACTTTGCGAGGGAGGAATGAGAGCAAATGAATTTTAGCATCTACCATGTTCTTGGTGTATGCGCTCCGGTGGCGGTCTTAGATCTCCTCTTTGTGCTTGCCGCCTTTGACTTCCTGAAGGAGCATCGGGAAAAGGCGCGGGGCTTAATTGTCTGTTTAATCTTAAATATACCTCTTGCGGGGACCATCGATGTGTGCTTAGGTCATCTTCTCGAGAGTATGGTAGGCGGGAATATTAAGGAAATTATCTTTGCCTCAATGCTGCTTATCCTCGTTTTCTTGCTCCTGCTATTCGTCGTTATAGAGAGTTTAAAGCTTTTTGATGAAATGCAGTACTTTTGTAAAGCAGCTTGCCCGGATACTGCCAGTATCTCCGGACAGAGTGCTCTTTCCCCGCAAGCAGCGCTGCGTGATTATCTGGAGGAACCGATCAACGATTTTCCATGGCTGCGAGTGTACACGGAGGACGAGAACCGGCGCGGCCTGCTGGCGCTGCGAGAGCTTGCCCAGCGAATTAGAACCAGACGTGGACAGCTCTTGCATTGCGGATACCTATTCCACATATTCACGGCGCAAAAGGCGTTGGGCATGGGACAATACAGCCTTGCCTGTCATGAGCTGCAGGACGTGGTGCATTTCTATCAGGCTCCGGAGGTCATGGCGCTTATCTATAAAATGCTTACGCCATATTTTGACGAGGTAACGCCTATGGAACAGGCGGCAAAAAGAATGTGCTGCCCTCACTGTGGGAATCCCTGCCACGCTGAAGACCGGTATTGCCGCTTCTGCGGAGAACGATTGTTTAAGCGATTTTCGGAACTGCCGGAAGATTTGCAGAAAGTAGTGATTGAGCAGACGGAGCGTTCTATTGACCTGTATTTGCAAAATTGAGGAGAACGGCGATGGAAAAGAAAATCCTTGATGTGACCTGCGGAGCTAGGTCTATTTGGTTTGACAAGCAAAATTCGGCGGCTATTTACTGTGACCGGCGCAGAGAAAGTTATCAGCACCTTTGGAAAAATGCCGATAACTGCACACTGAAAATTGACCCGGACGTACTATGCGACTTCACGGCATTGCCATTCACGGACAGCAGTTTTCCCCTAGTAGTTTTCGACCCGCCATATCTGACCGGGGCGAAAGATACAGCGTGGCTTGTCAAGAAATACGGAAAGCTGGATGATACGTGGCCGAAGATGCTGCACGATGGATTTGCGGAATGTATGCGCGTACTTAAACCGGACGGTGTTTTGATTTTCAAGTGGTCGGAATACGACATTCCGGCGGAAAAGGTCTGGAAAGCGATTGGACAAAAGCCGCTTTTCGGGCATCACAGCGGAAAGCAGTCGCGGACGTTCTGGGGCTGTTTTATGAAACTGAATGCTACGACACAGGAACCAAAGAAGAAGTGCTGACATGGAAACTGCTCTCATTCTTATACTCATAGCTTTAATCTTGGGACTGCTCCTGTATGTCAAGGCGATGCGCAAAACAATTTTTTACTTAAGAGATCGTCTGGATTTTCAAAATGTTTTTCTCTCTTGTAAGCCCCATAACCTACTGGCTGGGGACGAAGGACGAGAGACGAGGGACGGAGGTGTTTTCGCCCCGTAGGAGGCGGAAACCAGTCCAAAATTGCGAAGCAATTTGGAATGGCAGGATAAGGCGTGTTACACACGCCGCATAACAGCTTGAGGGCAAAGCCCTCAACGTGTGTTACACACACTTTTTTGTAACACATTCCGTAACACAAAACGATTGACAAGCCTTATAAAGTGCTGCAAAATAGAGAGGAGATGAAAATATGTTCGATTTTTTACTGACGGAGGCTTTTTGGATGGAGACAATCATTGCGGCATTGATAACTGCTGTTGTTTCGCTCCTGCTTGCGCTACTCGCTGTCGGTCCAAAACTTAAAATGCTTGGCATAAAGGTAGAAATCAACAAGGACGCGATGAAGACACATCAGGAGTCTCTTAGCAGGGAGCATACGGGTATCACCGACGGGATTGCTGAACTAAAAAAACCGATTGAGTATCTCCAAGCAATGCAGTTAAAAGAAGAAGGCCGCAAAGAGCAGGCCAAAGGACAGGCTCTGGATATGCAGCAGACGATTGACCGTCTTCTCGCGCAGCAGCGCTATGTTGAAGAACTGGAGCAGAAAGTACAACGCCTTGAAATGGAAAACCAAAGTCTCCGAGACCGTCACAGGTTTATAGATGAAGAGATTGAAAGACAGCGCAATCATACCCGCAACCGTCACCGGGATGAACCGGAACTGTAAGGAGTTGACGATTTGAACAATTTGTTATTACAGCGCCTGCTGCTTGAACGGCAGACAAAAAATAGCGGCGGTATCTATCACCTGACGCAGATAAAACTCGCGTATAACTCCAACCACATTGAAGGTACTCGACTGACGGAGGACGAAACGCGGAGCTTGTATGAAACGAGATCCATTTTACCAGACGGAAAGCGAGCTTATCATTTTGATGACATGGTTATCACCGCCAATCATTTCCGTGCCTTTGACTTTATTCTGGATCATGCGCAGGATGTGGTGACGGAAGACATGGCAAAGCAGCTCCATGGCATCTTGTTTACAGGTACAGTGGCTACACAGGATGAAGATTTTGCAGTTGGCGATTACAAACGAATTCCGAATGTGATCGGTGCTGGCATAGAGACTGCTGAGCCGGAAGAAGTGCCGGCTGCAATGCGCAACCTCGTATACCAGTCCAGTACGAACCCTGCTGCTTGTGCAGAAGACATCATTGATTTCCATGCCTGCTTCGAAAAGATACATCCGTTTCAGGATGGTAATGGCCGAGTAGGGCGTCTGCTGATGTTTAAAGAGTGCTTGAGAACTGGTATTACGCCAATTATTATTTTCGAAGACATGAAGGAATTCTACTATCGCGGTCTTAAGATGTATCCGCAGGAACCGGGATGGCTGGTAGATACCTGCCTGTCAGGGCAGGATCGTTATGCGGCCTTCTGCAACAAACTGGTTCCAAAAGCAGCTGACCTTTCCAAAATGAACCTTGAAAGACAAGCTGATGACGAACCGGAACTTTAAGCTATGTAAAATAAGAGGGCAGCCTTTATCCTGTGGATAAGGGCTGCCTTTCTCTGCGAAAGGAGTGTCCTAATGAAAAAAGCACTACTTCCCAAACTGTTTTCTTCAAAGCGGCCTTCCTATGAAAATACTGCTGATTCACACACCGGTGTTGAACCGTTCCATCCTCTGAGAAAACCCGAAAATGGCGATACTCTTCCCCAGATGTTTTTCATGACGGGTGAGCCGGAAGACGGGCCGGGTATGTGGGTAAGAACTGAAGACTTGGGCCACATGGGCGAACCAGAAGATTATCTTAGTTCGGAGGAACGGATAAAGTGGACACAGGCTGCATATCCCGGCACGGAACAACCGGACGATGAATTGGAGCCTTAATATGAAAAAAGCAAATGAAAAAAGTGCTTACCGTCCCATCCGCTGCTCCAAGGAGTTGGACGAAACGCTGGGTCGGCTGGCAGCACAGCAGCATATCACCAAAAGTGAAGTCCTGCGGAATCTTGTTGATAAGGGTCTGACCGCCACCGGCGCGAAGGTCGAGGACGGTGAGTTTTACCAGCTCATTCAGCAGGCGGTTAAAGAAGCTGTTCAGCCGCAGATCGAGCGGCTAGCGGCAATCTCAGCGAAAGCGACCCACATTTCCGGGGCCGCTTTTTTTATGAGCATTTTCGCTGCAACGCGGGACGCCACCCCGGCAGAGCAGCGTGAAGTAGAAGAGGCCGCCGGCGCGGCGCGGGATTTGGGCATTCAATATCTGAAGCTGAAAGATCAGGATATCGACGCCTTCCTGAAAGCCGGCGCAAAACGGATGGTCGAAGAAACGGAGGAATAATTATTATGGTTATGCGAAGAAAAATCGCGCCACCCGGACGTGTGAATATCGGCAATGAAGTGCGCGATCCCGCACTTTTCGGAAAAGTCACGCTTTATGGTTCTCAGAAAGGCATTTTGATTACGCCCTATGTTCTGGGCGATGAAACACGCCCTGAGTGCAGTGTGACGGTGTGGGGTAAGAGTCAGCGTCTCATCCTCCCGTCCCAAATGCGCCAAAAAGCAGATCTGACCAACAGCGATACGGTGGACGTTTTGTTCCGCGATGAGGACCATAGTATTATGCTTGTCAAGTCAAACAACACCTGCGTCTTTTGTGGTGAACAATCTGACGATATGATTGAGATGCCAAATGGAAGGCTGGTTTGCCCACGCTGCCGGCGAATCCTATGTAGCAATGATGACTGATGGCCGAGGAAGCAAAAAAAGAGCTGATTGTCTTCACACAGTCGTATAAATCCAAAAATCTCCCCTCCACCCGCGTCCTCAACCAAAAGCACTTGGTCTATATCGCCACACGCCCCGGCGTTATGCGCAATCCCGACTGCGGCTTCGGCCTGTGGGGAAAGCTGCCGGGTATGACGGCCAGCAAAAACATCAACGACCTGCGCACAGCCTATCAGGCTGTGGGAAAGGCATCGGAAAATCACACGCTCTATCGTTCCATTATTTCCGTGAACAAGAATACTGCTACGGAGTACGGCTTGTATGACCGGGAGACATGGCAGAAGCTAATTAATTCCAAAATCTCTGTCATTCAGCGCGAGATGGGCGTCAAGCCTGAGAATTTTCGATATGTAGCTTCCATGCACTACAAAAAGCGTCATCCGCATGTGCATATCCTCTGGTGGGACAATGGGCCGGAGCCTCGGCAGGAATTTATGGGCGATGAACGCTTTAAGCTGGCAACAGAACGCATCCGCCATACGTTTGCGAATACGCTTATATTTGAAAAGAAGCTGGAAACGGCACAGGCTGGACGGTCAGAAGCAGGCAAGGCCGCCCGGCTCCAGCTTGCCGCCATGCTGAAGGAGGCTAACGTAGCGGATGCGCTCAATCTGGATCGCATCCACATAAAGGAGCTGAACACGCTTGGCAAAGGACTTGCGGAGCTGGCGCGCACATTACCGGCGACCGGCAGGCTGAAATACAAATTTCTCAAACCGGAGTACAAGGACCGGCTGGACGCATGGTTAAAGGATGTTCTGGAAATTCCGGAATTTGCAAGGCTGGAAAAGACCTATATGTCGCTGAGTGAGGAAGTCTCAAAACTATATGGAAATGACGCGGCACTGACTGAGAAGTTTCAACAACAAGCACAAAAGAAACTTTACACGGATCTGGGCAATGAGCTTTTGGGATATCTCAAGGATGTCGCCGCTGAGCTGCGCGATAAAGAGCCGCCTGCCGATGTGCAGCGGCTGCGTTTGGCGACGTGGCGGACCGCCGGGCGGATATTGCGAGAAGACCCCACCTTTGAGGAACTGCTGCACATGCTCCCCAAATGGGGAACTCCATCCATCGAATTACTAAAGGATGAGAAGATCAAAACGAAGGTAGATGCACTTACACAGCGGCTGGCGGAAGATATCCGCATTCGCAGTAAAACAGTTGGATTTCTCGCGCAGACAAAATCGCAGGTATCGAAAGCTGACCGTTCTGCGGCCTACCGTGCAATGTACCAGTCAGCGCGCGCAGCCATTTTGGACGAGATTGGACACACCATCGGGGAACCGCTGGTTGGCAGCCGGCAGGAACCGGGTGACCTGATGGATTCGCACGAGCTGAATGAGACAGTACGCCGTCTGGCCGCACAGATTCTCCGGGAAAACAAAAGTTTTCAACAGCTTATGGATGGTCTGCCGAAGGCAAGTCCGCTCCGTCAATCGCCGCTGCGGCAGGAAAAGTATCAGGAACAGTTGGAGCAAATTATGGGTGAGCTGACCGGCGACCTGCGCATGAGAACATTAATAGAGGGCTATGCCGCTGCACACGGCGCAGATTCGGACAGTTACCGGAATATTCGGAAGGAGGAATACGGAAATCTCTATCGCGCCATGCACACGCTGGTACTGGAAACCGTTCGGCAGGAAAAAGGCTATGAGGAGCAGGAGCAGCAGGACATGGTCGTAATGGCGCTGCTGCGGCTGTTCCGAAGCGGCAGTCAGAGCAAGAATCAATTGCATAGCCAACGAGACTTCCAGCGTGAGAAGTATCGAAACCTCTCCGAGACGGCAAAGCGCGATTTGAAGAAAAAACGTCAGCAGGAAGGCAGCTGGTCAATGGAGTTTTAGAATGCAGGAGGTGAATCGACGATGAGAAGAAAAACAGACACGCTAATCCACGTAAGTGATCATGAGTTGACGGCATTTGCTACTTTTGGTATACTCCTGTCAATCGTATTCTCTATGGATGCTCTGGGTGTTTTGGAGGAAGCTAATATGTCGTTTTTTGATAATCCTTGGATCAGCCTTGGGATCAACGTCTTTTCCAGTATTGGTGTAACCATTGCTTTAACGGTGACAGTATATTTCAAGTTTTTGAGACACATACCTGAAGAAAATGAGCGTAGAATCAACCAACTTCTTAATGACCGGCTATCCCATGAGACAACGAACCACAATGCGGAAATGGCAGCTCTGAATCCAAACACGGCGCAGTTATCAAAAGAGCATGATCTAATCCGAAATGATGTGGAACTTATTAAAGTGGAGTTTATCAGACAATCTTCCCGTGCAGATGCAGGATACGATTTAATGAAAGACAGTCAGCGTGAAGTTGTCAATGTAATTCGGCGTTTGGATGCTATACCACGACTTTGGGAAGAACTGCTTACTGAAAATCAGCAATTGAAAACAGAAAACAAAAATCTGCAGGCACAATTGACGAGACAAGACCCGGACAGAGAAGGAACCCGAATTGTGAACCATGCCGAAAAATACCAGCCTGAAAAGGCTGGTATTTTTTCATGGCGTGACTATACCTCGGCATCTTGGGATTGAAGTTTTCCACAAAAGAGAAAAATCAGCTTCCAACGAGAACCAAAAACAATTTGAAGCAAAAAGTTTTGCACTTTTCCACAAAATGAACGCTTTTCGCTACTTTGTATTGCATTTTGCAGTCGTTTGTGCTATCATGTAATTAGAAGTAGAATACACTTTTTTAAGGAGGTATTTGAAGTGAAAGAGACTCTGAAAAGGAACTGGAAAGGCATTACCGCCACCGTGGTGGCGTTCGGCGCTGTCTTCGGCGCAATCTATTATGTGAACCACATCTATCTTCCGGATAAGCGTCAGGCTGCTGCGGAGCAGCTGGCCGCACAGGACGCCGCCGAAGTGGTAACGCCCAAGGAATACAATTTCGACATCAATGAAACGCAGCCCACGGCTCTCTCCTCCGGCAACGGCACGAACACCGCCGATGACAGCATCAAGGTCACCACGGACGCTGACGGCAATGTGACCATCGACCGGAAGTGGGATCATGTAGATCTCGATGAGCTGGACACCTCCACGGCGGCTCCCGGCGCGCCTACCGCCAACATTGGCAGCGGCGGCGGCAAGATTACCGGCACGGATGGAGCCTATCACGGAGAGCAGCCTACGACCACTGCACCATCCACAGGCGGCAGCTCCGGCACAACCACCACAAAACCCTCTACCGGCGACTCCGCTTCCAAGCCCAGCACCGGCACGGAAAGCAAGCCCTCCACCGGGACGACCACGAAGCCGACCACGCCCAGCACGGGCGGTTCTACCACAGAAAAGCCCTCTG
>ERZ781272.1062-NODE-1062-length-11802-cov-3.339065_pt1 | contig 11802 bp, 8 predicted proteins | sample MGYA00375850_ERZ781272 | MGnify/ENA primary metagenome ERZ781272 (study PRJEB29790, sample SAMN06051246) | human gut metagenome | host: Homo sapiens | place: USA: Cincinnati, Ohio | collected 2013-06-21 | study: EMG produced TPA metagenomics assembly of the Gut...
ACGAGCTATCGCAGGGGGATGGAAGCGTAATGAGCCCTGCCATCCTGAGCGCAGCACCGAAGGTGCGGAGCCGAAGGAGCTCGTGCGGCGCTAGCCGCGAGTCTTCCCGCTAGCGCCGCTCAGGATGGCAGGGTGCGAATGAATTACAGGTTGCGGCGAAGCTGGGCTTCCTTGATCTGCGCCTCGAGGGAGCTGTGGATGATGTTGGCGAAGGGGCCGGCCTGCCCGGTCAGCCGATCGGCGCCGGGCTGGTCGCACTTGCGGATGAAGTAGTACAGAAACGCGCAGGTGTAGAACTCGGCCAAGAACTGGATGTTCTCCTGGGGCAGGTAGCGGTTCGCCAAGATGAGGTCGATGTCGTTGCGCAGCGCGGGCAGGTACAGGTGGTACAGGTAGTTGCGCAGCGAGTAGGGGTTCGTGTCGGCGAGAGCCTGGGTGTAGAAGTTGCGCTTCGCTTCCAGCACATGGGCGAAGCAGTCGAAGAACTCGGCGTGATCGAGCGAGCGCACGCCCGACTTCTGCAGGATGTAGAAGGGGAACTGCGCGGAGGAGTCGGTCGCACCGGTCTCGTACACGAGCGTGCTTTCGGGGAAGCGGCGTTTGAGCTCCTGACCGAGGTCGTAGCGGAAGATCCACGTGATAAGGCAGTCCTTGTTCTCGAAGTGGTAGTAGAACGTCTTGCGGTTCTTTCCCGTTCGCTCGATGATGTCGCTGATGGACACCTTCTTGAGCGGCATCTCGTCGCATAGCGCGACGAAGGTGTCGGCGATGAGGAGCATCGTGCTGAGCGCGTTCATGGAGTCGGGCCTCGCTCTCGGTAATGATGATTGTGCCACGGCTATTATACGTCGCGTTTTCGTACATTTCTAGGACAAACTTCAAAATATGTGCAGTGATAAACTTCGACTCTTCCGGTCGAGAAGGGGCGATTTGGGGATATTCCTGGTAAAAAGAGACTCATCCTAAGCAATATTGGGAGACTTTTTTCACGATGACTTACCAATATGGAAATTCTGTCCATCGTATCGTCCTTTTGCGGAGCCTACAATGATGGCAACGAGGAAACCGTGCTCTTCGAGAGGGATAGTTCGCACGGATCGACCTCGCGCCAATCGCGCAGAGAGACGCTTGGCACTGTTCAAAAGCGGAAAGGGGTTTGCATCGTGGCAAAGTATCAGAAGCTGCTGGAACCGTTCAGCATCGGCGGGGTGGAGATCAGGAACCGGTTCGTCATGCTGCCCATGACGATCGAGAAGGTCGACAACTATCATATTTCGGACGACTTGGTGGACTTCTACGAGCAGCGCGCCAAGGGCGGCGTGGGCCTGATCGAGGTCGGCAGCGCGTACATCTGCGATTGCTTCGATACCGAGCCGAAGTATCACACCACCACCGGAGCCTGCGGCATTTGGTCCGACGAGTTCAACCCGGGTTGGCAGCGCGTCGCCGAGGCGTGCCATAAGCATGGCGCGAAGGTGGCCGCGCAGCTGCAGCTGTGCTACGAGTGGCGTGCGAGCGGCTCCGACCCGCTGCTGTCCTACGCTCCGTCCAAAGACGTTCCCAGCGGCCCGTTCGTGGGCATGCCCGAGCGCGAATACACCAAAGAAGAGATCGCCGTCGTGGTGAAGCAGTACGGCGAAGCGGCCAAGCGCGCCAAGGACAGCGGCATCGACATCATCGAGATCCATGCCGGCATCGGCTACATGGTGATGCGCTTCCTGTCCAAGTACTCCAACCATCGCACCGACGAGTACGGCGGAAGCGCCGAGAACCGCGCCCGCTTCCTGTGCGAGATCGTCGACGAGATCCACAAGACCTGCGGCGACGACATGCCCATCCTGGTGCGCATCTCCGCCGACGACCTCATGCCGAACGGCAACCGCATCGAGGACACCCTCGAGATCATCCCGATCGTCGAGAAGCACGGCGTGGACGCTTGGAGCGTGCAGGCCGGCTTCCACGAGGCTCCGCGTCCCGTGGCGAACCAGATCGTTCCCGAAGGCGAGTTCATCGACCTCGCCAAGCAGGTGAAGACCGTCACCGACAAACCGGTGTTCCCCGGAACCCGCATCAACACGCTCGACATGTGCGACAAGGTGGTCACCCAGGGTTACGGCGACGCGGTGGGCATGGCTCGCCAGTTCATCGCCGATCCCGACACGGCCGCCAAGGTGGCCGCGGGCCATCCCGAGCAGGTTCGCCCCTGCATCGTGTGCAGCCGCTGCCTGGACAACATCTTCATCGGCAAGCCCTGCCAGTGCTCCGTCAACGCCAACGTGTGGGAAGGCGTCGAGGTGGGTCTGCCCGAGGACAAGCCGGCCGAGGCGAAAAAGCACGTCGTGGTGGTGGGCGCCGGCCCCGGCGGCCTGGAAGCCGCTCGCGTCGCAGCCGTGCGCGGCCACAAGGTGACCGTGCTCGACAAGTCCGACCGCGTCGCCGGCCTGCTGGGCATGGCGCAGGTGCTGAACGCCAAGATCGAGCCGCTCGTGTCCTACTGGAACGAGGAGATGAAGCTGCACCCGAACATCGAGCTGAAGCTGAACACCTACGTCGACGTCGACACGGTGAAGGCGCTCAACCCCGACGAGGTCATCGTCTCGCCCGGCGGCGGCATCATCTCGCTGGACGTGCCCGGCATCGACGGCAAGAACGTGGTGAAGTCCGAGGACATCAAGGAGATGTGCGCGGGCAAGGTGCCCGAGGGCAAGGGCATGCTGTGGAAGGCGGCCGTGGCGGCCATCAAGGCGCAGGGCGGCACCGTCGGCTTCATGCGCATGGGCCTGAACATGGCATCCGGCCCCACCGCCATCGTGGGCAAGCGCGTCGTGGTCGTGGGCGGCGGCTTCGCCGGCTTGGAAGTTGCCGAGGCCATGTGCGAGAACCGTGAGATCACGGTCATCGAAGAGGCCAAGAAGATGGGCAACGGCATCGGCATCATCGACAAGAACCCCACCATCAACCTGGTGAAGTCCAAGGGCGTGAAACTCATGCCGCTGACCAAGCTCGTCGAGGTCACGAAGAAGGGCGCGAAGGTTCAGAACGTGGAGACCGGCGAAGAGCAGCTCATCGAGTGCGACACCGTGCTCACGTCGCTGGGCGTCGAGCAGAACACCAAGCTCTACGACGAGATCGCGAAGGCGTTCCCGAACGCCAAGCTCATCGGCGACGCGACCACGCCGGCCGGCAAGGTCTACCGCACTCTTGAGGCCGTCAAGGGCGGCTACCAGGCTTCGATGGCGCTGTAGGCGCGAACGATCGGGCACTGCCGGGAGCGCGCTTGACCGCGTGCTCCCGGATCGAAGCGGAGATGCCGCATCGCTGCAAGGTCGGCATCCCGCATAAGGGTTCAAACACGCTTGCGTGTTTCGAATATAGGGAAAACGTTAAGGAGGAAGCATGGATTTCGCATACACCGAGGAACAGCTCCGCATCAAGAAGGGCATCCGCGAGTGGGCCAAGGAGAACCTGACGGAGGAGGTCATCGCGGCCGGCTACAAGAACCGCGGCATCGCTCCCGAAGTGGCGAAGGCGTGGGTCGATTCGGGTTGGGGCATGTACGGCCTGCCCGAGGAACACGGTGGAAAGCCCGTCGACCATCAGACGATGGCCATGATCATCGAAGAGCTCAACCATGCCGGCGGCAACATCCCCATGGCTCCCAACCTGCTCATCATGTTCGACGTGTGCGAATTCGGCACGCCGGAGCAGATCAAGTTCGCGATGGACTACTACAAGGAGAACGGCTACCCGCCGTACTGCCTGGCCATCTCCGAGCCCGAAGCGGGCTCTGACAACCAGGGCATGGAGTGCTTGGCCACCCGCACGGGCGACGGCAAGGTGCACATCAACGGCGTGAAGACCTGGGTGACCCAGGGCGAGCACGTTGACGGCTTCATCGTGGTGTGCAAGGACGAGGATCCGTCTCGCGAGAACAAGAACATGTCCATGTACCTGGTGCCGGCGAACGCGCCGGGCGTCACCATCGAGCCGCTCAACAAGATCGGCATGCAGATCATGCCCTTCGCGATGATCCACTTCGACGACGTGGTCATCGACGAGACCGACCTCCTGGGCATCCAGGGCAAGGGCTTCTACCAGCTCATGAAGAACTTCGAGTGGGAGCGCTGCGTGCTTCTGGCCGAGCTGCTCGGCGAGGCGCAGGCCGCCATGGAGGACGCGTGCGCCTGGACCAACGAGCGCATGCAGTTCGGCAAGGGCATCAAGACCTACCAGCTCGTGCAGGAGCACATCGTCGAGATGCAGATCGAGCTCTCGAACACGCGTAACTTCCTGTATCGCACCTGCTGGAAGATGGACAACGGCATCCCGGTGAACAACGACGCCGCCATGCTCAAGCGCTACGGCGCTCCGGCGCTCACCGACTGCTGCTCGCGCGCGCTGCAGCTCATGGGCGGCCTCGGCTTCACCGACGAGACCCGCGTGTCCCGCCTCATGCTGGACTGCCGCGGCTTCCAGATCGGCGGCGGCACGGTGGAGATCATGGTGCACATCTCCGGTCGCGGCATCCTCAAGGAGTACGCGAAGGTCGTCGAGGATCCCGATTACCTGTACACGATCTAACCCGACGCTGCAACAAGCAAGAAAGAACGCCCCGGCTTCGGCCGGGGCGTTTTGCGTGTCGTCCCGAGCGGAGCGCCCGCTCGGGATATCGGGCTGGGCCGGCAGGTTCTACTTGAACGAGCCCTTGCCGCCGTGGCAAGTCATGCCGATGGCGCGGATGTAGCAGTACGAGCGGTACTTGCAGCGCCCGCAGGCGCGCTTGCGGCCCTTGTGCGACGGGTCGTAGAGCCCGATGACGCCCACCGTGCTGTAGCGCGGCTCGAAGACGCCGTCCTTGCCCAGCTTCAGACCCAGGCGCTTCTCGGATTGCGTGTAGAACACGAACTGCGAGCGCGTGTCCAGCGGGAAGTCGCCCATGCCGGGGCTCAGGCGATCGTCGGTGTAGAGGCCCTCTTCCATAGCCGCGGCCACGATGGCGGCGTTCACGTGGTCGGCCGCGCTTTCCACGAGCGCTCGGGCGCAGGCGTCGGCCAGCGCGCGGTCGAGCTCGTCGGCGTCGGCGGGCAGCGCGGCGGGGTTGTCGGGGCCGATGGTCACGGCCATGAGCGCGCAGTGCGCAGCGCGGCGCAGGCGCTCGTAGACGCTTTGGCCGTGGAACATCATCATGGTGCCCACCAGCTTGATGGCCGGCTCCGAGTACTCGGGCGGCAGCGTGCAGATGGCGGGGTTGAACAGCTTGTACACGCCCCGAGGGTCGTAGGCCGCCAGGCACGCCTCGATTGCGGCGTCCACGCGGGCCGCCGCCTCGACGCCGAGGGCGTCGCCGTCGATCGATTCCGCGCCGAGCGCGGTCAACGCTTCGGGTGCGAGCTGCGAAAGCGCCTCCGAGCGCTCGAGCGCCTCGACGGTGCAGGGGACTTCTATGATCTGCCGTACCGATCCGGCCATGGGATGCTCCTTCGCGCGGGGTTTCTTGCTGTAAAGATCATAGAGCAGCGTCGGCGCGGATTGACCGGCTATTTTGCCGCGAGTGTGCGGTTTTGAATTCCGCAGGTGTGATGAACCGTCGAGTTCTTGCGAAATCGACGAGTTGGATGACATGAAGGCCAACAAACAAACTCGTTTGACCAGTCTATATGCCCAGGGAGGTCGTTTTGACCGTAGGCAAGCGATAGACGGAACCTATTATTTAAAGGGGAATCAATAGGAAATAGGAATGGATCGCCGCCCCTTCCGGGTGCGGCGGCCGTTTCGCGCGGGGAAGGGGCTGCATGTACGAGCTGACGCAAGAGGAACGCATGATCCTTTCTATGGTGGACGACCTGTGCGTCGACGTGGTGGCCGAGCGTGCGGCTGCCATCGACGAAGAGGACGAGTTTCCCCAGGACATCTACGAGCTGTTCGTGGAGCAGGGGCTGTTCGCGCTCGCCTACGGCGAGGAGCACGGCGGCGTGGAAGTGAGCATGCACTGCTGGGTGCAGGTGATCGAGCGCATCGCGCGCGAATCGCCGGCCGTGGCGCTCATGATCCTCATATCGGCCATCGGGTCCGACGCGCTCGTGTTCTCGGGATCCGCCGAGCAGCAACGTGCCATCCTTCCCGCGCTGGCGGCTGGCGAGGCGAAGATCTGCTTCGCGCTGACCGAGCCGAACGCCGGCTCGGACATCTCCGCCATCTCCACGACGGCGTTGCCCGACGGCGATGGCTACACCATCAACGGCGGCAAGATATTCATCACGAACGGAGCGGTGGGCGACTGGTTCACCGTGTTCGCGCGCGTGGTGGAGGACGGGCAGTCGAAGCCGTCGTGCTTCATCGTGCACCGCGACACGCCCGGCCTCGTGATCGGCCGCAAGGAGGACAAGATGGGCTTGCGCGGCTCGGTGACCTCCCAGCTGTACTTCGAGAACATGCACGTGGGACCCGAAGCCGTGGTGGGCGAGGTGGGCGACGGGTTCGCCATCGCGCACCACACGCTGAACCGCGGCCGCTTGGCCGTGGCGGCGCTGGCCACCGGCGTGACGGCCGCCTCGCTCGCGGCCGCGGCCGCCTATGCGAAGGAGCGCATCCAGTTCGGAAAGCATATCGCGGACTTGCAGGCCATCCGCTTCATGCTGGCCGATATGGAGATCACGCTGGAAGCGTCCCGCTTGCTGTTGGACCAGGCGGCATCGGCGTTCGGCGGCGACATCCAGACGATGATGAAGACGGCGTCGGTGGCGAAGGTGTACTGCTCGGAGGCGGCGGTGAAAGCGGCTGAGACGGCCGTGCAGATATTCGGCGGCTACGGCCTGTGCAAGGATTATCCGGTGGAGCGCTACTACCGCGACGCGAAGTCGTTCACCATCGTCGAGGGCACGAGCCAGGTGCAGCGCTCGCTTATCGCGAAATCGGTGCTGAAGGAATACTAGGAGGAGTGCGGCGTCGCAGGGCGGCGCACGCGAAAGCGAGGAGGGCAGCGGCTATGGACATCGCAGTCTGCATCAAGCAAACCGTCGACACCGAAGCGGAGGTGGGCGTCGACGCCGAAGGGCGGGCGCTCACGGAGGGGCAGACGCTCGTCATCGACCCGTACAGCGAGTTCGCCGTGGAGCGGGCCGTGCAGCTGGCGGAGGAGCACGGCGGCGACGTGTCCGTCGTGTGCGTCGGCGGCGACGAGGCCGTGCCGGCGGTGCGCCATGCGCTGTCGATGGGGGCGTCGGCGGGTTACCTGGTCGACGACGCGGCGCTCGCCGAGGCGGACGCTGCCGTCAAGGCGCGCGTGCTGGCCGCCGCGCTGGAACGCGTGCCGGCCGATCTCGTGCTGGGCGGCTGCAAGTCGGCCGACACGGCGGGCGCGCAGACGATGCCGCGCTTGTCGGAACTGCGCGGCCTGCCGTGCGTGCAGGTGGTCACGGCGCTCGACGTCGACCCTGCGGCGGGCGTCGCGCACGCCACCCGCGAGATCGACGACGGGGTGGCCGTGGTGGACGTTGCATTGCCGGCCGTGATCACGGCGCAGCAGGGGCTGGCCGAGCCTCGCTATCCCAATGTGCGCGCCATCATGCAGTCGAAGAAGAAGCCCGTCACCGTATGGACGTTGGCCGACCTCGGCATAGAGGACGCGCTCGTCGATCCTCGGGCGCGCCGCACGCGCGTGGTGCGCTACCGCCCCAAGCCCGCGCGCCAGGGCGGTCGCATCGTGGAAGGCGAGACGGTCGCCGAAGCGGTGGCCGCCACGGTGGAGCTGCTGGAAACCGAAGCCAAGGTCTGGTAGGACGGGAAGGGAGAGCATCCATGGCAGAAGTATGGGTATACGCGGAGCCGAAGCACGGGACGTTTCCGCGCGTGACGTTCGAGATGTTGGCTGCCGCCCGCCGAATGGCGGAAGAGGCCGGAGGGGACGTGTCGGCCGTCGTGCTGGGCAGCGGGCTGGGCGAGGTCGATCTCGACCCGCTCGGCGCGGCGGGAGCCGACGCCGTGCTCGTGCTGGACGATCCGGCGCTGGATCCCTACACCACCGACGCCTACGCCGCAGCGCTGGAGACGCTGATCACGCAACGGCAGCCCGAGGCGCTGCTGCTCGCCGACGGAGCCACCGGGCTCGACGTGGCTCCCGTGCTCGCGCAGCGCCTGGGCACCGGCTTCGTCGCCGACGTGGTGGGCATCGAGGCCGACGCGCAGGAAGGCTTCGTGTTCACGCGCGAGCCGTACTCGGGCAAGGTGCTCGCGGACGTGGCGTTCGCCGCCGATGCGCGGCCAATGGTGGTCACCGTGCGCCCGAAGGCGTTCGAACCGGACGCGCCCGTCGAGGGTCGCACGGCTCCGGTGCTCATGCAGCACGTCGACGGGTTCGGCGACGTGCGCCAGACGGTGGCCGACGTGGTGCGCCGGGCGTCGGGCCGCGTGGAGCTGACCGAGGCCGACATCGTGGTGTCGGGCGGGCGCGGCACGAAGGGCGCGGAGGGATTCGCGCTCGTGGAGGAGCTGGCCGACGTGCTGGGCGCCGCCGTAGGCGCTTCGCGCCCCGCGGTGGACGAGGGCTGGACCGATATCCAGTTCCAAGTGGGACAGACGGGCAAGACCGTCGCGCCTTCGCTCTACATAGCCTGCGGCATCTCGGGCTCCATCCAGCATATGGCGGGCGCGGCGGCGTCGAAGTGCATCGTGGCCGTGAACAACGACCCGCAGGCCGACATCTTCAAGGTGGCCGACTACGGCATCGTGGCCGACCTGTTCGAGGCGGTGCCTCTTCTGACCGAGGCCTTCCGCGCGGGCAAGGCGTCCTAGCATGGATGCGGCGACGCCTTCGCGCGAGGCGCTGTGGAACATCGAGGGGTCGTGGCTCGTGTACCCCTGCTTCCTGTTGGTGCTGGTCGTCGCCGCGTACTTCTTCTGGCGGCGCTACCGCCTGTGGAAGATCGGCCGACCGCTTGAGCGCGGCGATCGCCCGCTCGAGCGCTTGAAGGGCGCGTTCGTGGACGCGCTCTTGCAGGTCACCGTCGTGAAGGAGCGGGGCGTCGGCATCGCGCACCTCGGGATGTACGTGGGCATGGCCGTCATGGTGGTGGCCACGGCGAGCTATGCGGTGCAGGTGGACCTGGGGCTCGACATCGCCAAGGGCGACTACTACCTGTACGTGCTGGCGCTCGGCACCGATATCGCGGGGTTGGCGTTCTGCATCGCGATGGTCGCCTGCATCGTGCGGCGGGCGGCCGGCAGGAACCCGTCGCTCGAGACGAAGCCGGCCGACATCGTTGTGCTGGCATGGCTGCTGGTCATCGGCGTCACGGGCTTCGTCGTGGAGGGGCTGCGCATCGTGGGTACGAACGATCCGTGGGCCGCGTGGTCGCCCATCGGCAATCTGTTCGCGCCGCTGTTCGCAGGCTTGAGCGCCGCCCAGGTGTCGACGGCGCACCAGGTTCTATGGTGGTTCCATATGGCCATCGCCTTCGGGATCCTGGCGTACTGGATGTACTCGAAGCTCGTGCACGTGCTGCTGGTCCCGGCCACCGTGTACTGCCGCCCGCTCGAGCCGAAGGGCACGCTGCCGTTCGTCGATCTGGAGGACGAGGAGCTCGAGGAGTTCGGCGTGGGCAAGCTGGAGGACTTCACGTGGAAGGACCTGCTCGACGCCGAGGCGTGCGTGCGCTGCGGGCGCTGCGAGACCGTGTGCCCCGCGCACGGAAGCGGCAAGCCGCTGTCGCCGAAGGACCTGATCCAGGCCCTCGACGCGCATCTGGAGGAGCGCGGGCCGCTCGTGCGCGCCGAGCGCAGGGCCGAGGCGGCGGGCGGCGCGTTCGAGCCGACCGAGCAGCAGCGGGCCGTGCTCGACAAGGCGCTCGTGGGCGACGTGGTGGCGCCCGAGGCGCTGTGGTCGTGCACCACGTGCGGCGCGTGCATGGAGGCGTGCCCGGCGCTGCTCGAGCATGTGCCGAAAGTGGTGGGAATGCGCACCTACCAGGTATCGATGGAGAGCGCGTTCCCCGCGGAGGCGAAGGCGGCCTTCCGCAACCTCGAGACGAACGGCAACCCGTGGGGCCTGGGGTGGCAGAGCCGCCTGGCGTGGGCGGAGGGGCTCGACGTGCCCACGCTGGCCGACCGGCCGGACGCGGAGTACGTGTACTGGCCCGGCTGCTCCGGCGCCTACGACGCGCGCAACCGCAAGGTGTCGCGCGCCCTCGTGGCGCTGCTGAGGCGCGCCGGCGTGGACTTCGCCGTCATCGGCGCGCAGGAGAAGTGCTGCGGCGACGCGGCGCGCCGCATGGGCAACGAGTTCGTGTACTACCAGCTGGCAACCGAGAACATCGAGACGCTGCAGCGCTTCGGCGCGAAGAAGATCATCGTGCAGTGCCCCCACTGCGCCCAGGTGCTCGAACGCGACTACCCGCAGCTGGGCGGCACGTTCGAGGTGGTGCGCCACGCGCAGCTGCTCGAACGGCTCGTGGCCGAGGGGAGGCTGCCGGGCGCGGCCGAGGCGGGCGCGCCTGCGGCGTTCGAGCGCGTCGCCTACCACGACTCGTGCTACCTGGGGCGCTACGCCGACGTGTACGACGAGCCGCGCGCCGTCGTGGCCGCGAGCGGCGCGCAGGTGGTGGAGATGGAGCGCGCCCGCGAGAAGAGCTTCTGCTGCGGCGCGGGCGGCGGGCGCATGTGGCTCGAGGAGCGCGAGGGGCAGCGCATGAACGTCCTGCGCGCCGAGCAGGCCCGCGACACCGGTGCGGACGCCGTGGCCACCGCCTGCCCGTTCTGCCTGTCCATGCTGGAAGACGGCTTGGCGTCCCAGGACGATGCCCTGCCGGTACGGGACATCGCCGAGCTGTTGTCCGACGCGCTGGCCCTGTCGCGGTGATACCATGAGGAAAACCCCTTCCGCGCGTCGCGCGGAAGGGGCGAACCGAGCTGGATGGTATGCATGCGCAAGGAGGCGGGGCTATGAACGCGTGGAGGTCGGGCGAGATGCTCGAAGTGCCGATGAGCGAGCAGCTGGCCCGCGCCTACGAGGGGTTCCGCGCCGCAGGGACGGCTCCGGCCGTGCCGCGGCTGGCGGCCACGGTAATGCTGGTGCGCAGCCCGCGCGAGGTGTTCATGCTGCGCCGGGCGGCGACGATGGCGTTCGTGCCGGAGGCCGTGGTGTTCCCGGGCGGGGGCGTGGATCCCGCCGACGACGGCGCGCGGTGCTCGTGGATCGGCCCCGACGAGGAGGTTTGGGCGCGTCGCATGGGCACCAGCGCCGACGTGGCGCGCCGCGTGGTGACGGCGGCCGCCCGCGAGCTGTTCGAGGAGTGCGGCGTGCTGCTGGCCGGCGACGAGCGCGGCGTCTGCTCGCTGGACGCCTCCGAGCCCGCATGGGCCGAGGAGCGCCGCCGGCTCGTATCCCACGAGACCTCGCTCGCCGACGTGCTGAAGCGCCACGGCCTCGCCTTGCGCGCCGATCTGCTGGGCTTGCGTTCGCATTGGCTGACGCCGGAGTTCGAGCCGCGCCGCTACGACACCTACTTTTTCGCCGCGCTCGCGCCCACAGGGCAGGAGCCCGACAGCCGCACCAGCGAGGCCGATCGTGCCGGATGGGTGGATCCGCAGGCCATGTTCGACCGCGCCGCGCAGGGTTCGGTGCGCCTCGTGCCGCCGACGGCCTACAACCTGGCGCACCTCCTGCATGCGCCCGGCGTGGAGTCGTTCGCGGCAGGCGTGGAGGAGGCGGGACGGGTGATGCAGGAACCCGCCGGGGGCGGAGGGGGGGCAGCCTCCTGCCCGCCGAAGGGCGGCCCACCCCCGGGCCGCCCGCCACGATCATTGAAA
>ERZ781272.1063-NODE-1063-length-11795-cov-3.708092_pt1 | contig 11795 bp, 11 predicted proteins | sample MGYA00375850_ERZ781272 | MGnify/ENA primary metagenome ERZ781272 (study PRJEB29790, sample SAMN06051246) | human gut metagenome | host: Homo sapiens | place: USA: Cincinnati, Ohio | collected 2013-06-21 | study: EMG produced TPA metagenomics assembly of the Gut...
GGAAATAGTCCGTCTGAATATCCAAGGTATTCCGATACACGGTTTCCAGATTGGGAGCTACTCCCCGGTAAACCCAAAAATCAATGGTTTCAAATAGATGTTCGTCACGAACTACGCGTTGGTGAGAAACAAACGTGAAGCGCAGGTCAACATATTGCCCTCCATTCTGCATGATCCGCGCGGAATCGCGGGCAGTTGTCACCTCGAAGCGGACGGCGGGGCAATTGGCTGCGATGGCATCATACAGAGCGCAGTCTGCCCGAATGTGTCGCCGGAACGGGGGAACCGTTCCCTGCCCCTCCACAAATGCCCATGGCAAATTATAGGGCGCTGCATCGCGGAACGACCAGCCCTCCCTTACAATATAGCCCTCCAGCATCTTTTTTGATAGGGCGGTGGAGAAGCAAATGCCCGTCTCTCTGGAGAGAATATGAATGACGCGGTCAAATTGATCATGGAGCAGCCGGATAATTTGTCTGGAAAGTCGGCTTTTTGCCCTGCGGCGCCCGGTCGACGGCGTCTGGGTTGGGTTAGAATAAGGGCAATCCAGATATGCTTCCTCGTCATATTCCGCCAGATTAGGGATTGTCTGGCGCGTATGCTTGCCATATGGTTTCCTCCCGCTCTCCGCAGTATTCCTGTAAAGCCCGATCATCTGAATTGGATTATCGCAGGCGGGACAGACGGCAAAATAAGATTCGCCGCCCCTGCCTTCTTTGCGATATTTCTCGCCTTGCCCCGTCGCTGCCTCATAATTCTCCCGGCTAACCGGGTAAATATGGGACATTCCGGGCTTCACCTTAAAAACATCCACACAATCACTCCCCGCAAAAGCTCAAGGATAGTAGTGTCGAACCAGTTCCCACCAATCCGCCGGTAGCTTTGGCACATAGCCCTCCTTTTCGGCAATGGTCAGGCAGTACAGAATCGTGCGCAAACCGATTGAAAATTCATGCTGCTTGTCCTTCATGGCAAACACCAACTCCTCCAGACAGTCCTCACAGTCAGAGACATCCTGAAACTTGCCGCCGTCAGGCAGTGCCCTATTAAAATAAATTTCGTCCGAAGACTTTTCCATAAGTTTCTTTCCTTTCATCATATCGCACCTGTCCCGCAACGGCAATATACGTTTTTATTATCACAGATCCATTTCGCAGTCCGGCCCATGCTCCATAGAACCAATATTGTATTGCTCCAGCTCCAATCTGGGAGCCGGTACAACTTTACCGCTATTCAAGTCTTTCAAGAATTCGGAGATTTCCCGATCTCCTCCGGCAAAGCACAGAGAGGTTTCACCTGTCGATGGGTCTTTTCGGATATTTTCAATGGTGATAAATCCTCTACGCCACTATTGCCCCGCCGGAGGAAAGATATATCCATCTTCATCGTGCTCTACGTAGTCATAAGAATCAGCGAGAGATTTATCGAAAAAGCGCTGACCACATTTTAAATCTGCTTCTCTGTAGGGACTTCCGCTTTTCTGAATTTGAATATCGTTCATGATTTTACTCCTTATCACATAATCACATAAAATTTACAGACAATTTAAAGGGGGGGTGAAGGGTACCTGATTACTTTGTTAATTGATTCTGCCCGTATCACAGTTCCATTTCACAATCCGACTCTGGTTCTAGGGGTGCTTGTGTTGGGGTGCTTGGCTCTCTATCGCGGTGGATGCGCGCCTGCTGCTCCGGCGTTTCCGCCACAATCTTCCGTCCGCTGTTCAGGCATAGCCGCACCTGATACTGAAAAGCTGCCGGATCATCGTAGGCCACGGTGGCCGTCACCGTTCCACGGTCGTCGATGTAATGGATGCGGCCAACAATTTTTCCCGGCTCCAGTGAGTAGTTACTGGTAGTGGGCAGCTGACCAGCATCCTCTGCGACCTGACGCCACTTAACCAGATAATCGTTCCAGTCCTTTCCCACGCTCTGCCGCAGACTGACAAGATTGTACTTTGCTTCGGCCAGCAACTCCCGAATCTTCTGGTCGGCTGCCCGGCCGGCTGCGTCTTCATCCATAGCAATTACCACGCGGGATATATTGGGATGTGACTGCAAATAGGTTGTCAGCCCCACGGTTTTTTCTGTGCCGCCAAGAGCGATCCGATCATACATTTTATAATCAAGCCCCGCATCCTTATAGATGCTGGCGTGAGAAATGGCGTCAATGGACGCTTCAAACACCAGTACGGTATCAACATCCTGATTGCCGGGGATGCAGAAAGCGGCAGATGCGTCGGAGCCGGGTACGTCCCGCTTATATGTTGTATTGCTTCCCAAGGATGATAGGCCACGCTGGAATGCACTCTTGGGTTCACCGTGGGCATCCATGCCCACAAAGACGGCGTTGTGGATCTCCTTTTGCTTGCCGGTGGTATCAGTATAGCGGTAGACAGATTCGTACAGTCTGCTCTGACCAATCAAGTCCTGCAGGATTTTCTGATCCAGTTTCCGGGTGCCGCAGAGGTAGCCAAACATCCGGCGAAAATCCAGCGATTGCGTCGGCAGCTTGAATGGGACTTTTTTGACGGGCGCGGGGGTGGGGCGGGCTTGTGGCGGCTTTGGTGCATCTTGGCGGGGATGTATCCCCGCTTTCACATCCGCATAAGTTTGCCCCTCGGCATGGTTTAGGATCAGCACGGCTTCCACCCATGTTTTTCCTTCGTAGTGAACTATGAAATCACCTGCGCCACCAAAAAGAGAGCGAGAATTCCAGAACCACCGTCCATCTGTGGTAAACACCATGCTGTCATGCTCTTTCATTTGATAGTAATTTCCCTTCCGGATCAGCTCATAGCCTCGACTTTGCGCATATTCCAATGCGCTGCACTCACGCGCGTAACGCTCCTGCTCGGGGGTGTAATGGAGCTTCAGCTCTTTCTGAACAGCTTTTCCTGTCATCGTTTTCTCCTCTCTCTTATAAATCTAAATCCGGTTCGCCGTACTGCGACTGAATACCTGCCGCTGCACAGTGAAATTTCCAAGTTGCTGCAGCATTGACTGTGACGGCTGGGCGTTCATCCTGAATGCAGTGGCCGGCAGCAATATTCAGCAGCGCGTTTGCTAACTGCCCAGCCGAGCGGTCAAACGCGACTCGCGCTCCACTCCAGCTGCCATGTGTATGGTTGATTCCATTGAGCAGCTTCACGCCCAGCCCGCCAGCATGGTTCCAATCATGCAGATTCTGCGAGTAGTCGTCGAGAAGCATATCCGTTGCTCTTATTCTCCCAGGAACATAGATTGTTTTGCTTTCTCCGCAAGGGAGGAATATCCGATGTCCTTCATCCAGTTCGGGGAGAAGCTGGTCAAGCCAGACATTCTTTTCTGCCATAGCAAAGTGGCTGTCAAAGAGAACAGAAGAGAGGATAAAAACTTCCATGTGCGTTGCCGTGCCGATCAGAAGCCGAACAGCATCTACCACATTCTGCTGGGGCGGCAGCTGCGCGAAATAGCCGCGCTCGTAAAGCTCCTCCAGCGCCGATACCTTCTGAAACTCTGCGAGGGTTCCATCCATGTCTACAAATAGGCGCAGATTTTGTTCCAAATAAACCACCTCCACATACAAGAAGGGCGGCAGCTTTCGCTGTCGCCCTTCAAACTTTTATAATTCCGGCCCCTCGTTTTCCAGTTCCTGCCCGGATTGCTCTGCACAGAAATTTTGAACCGAATTGCTGCGCGCTACAATCCAAGCGGCTTTGTCCGGCACTTCCTCACCAAACTCCCCCAGCCGCAGCTTTTCAATTTCATAGTGGACATCCAAATCTTTGGTTAATGTGATCGCCCTGACCGCATTCGGCCCCATGTCGTAAAGGGCTTCTTTGTATGCCGCAATGAAGGCGTCGGGATCGGTGTAATCAACCGTCTCTCCGGAATCCAAATAACGGAGGAAACCGACAGGCTCCGCATCCATGTGCGCAAGAATTGATCTCAGACTGTCGTAGACATCTGTGCCGTATACACTTTTTAGCAGTTCCATCTTGTCCATATTTCCGTCTGAATCCTTCGGAAAATCGGCAACAGCACTCTTGACCCAGAAATAGGAGCTGGTCTTCATTGCCTGATTGAGCAAGTCGTCAACGTTGACTTTTTTGTGCAACGGGTTTCTGCGACCCTGAGTGTTTATGGTCGGAAGAGTTTCTTCAACCTTGCGACTGGAATCATTGGGCGAAAGCTGCGCGGCCTCCGGCCTTTCGGTTTCATTTTTTTCTCTCTCGTATTTCTCCCGCAACTGTTGCTCAAAATCTGCGCCCAGCCGAGCAAATGCACTGTCCTTAACGAGAAATGCACCCACAGCCTTATCGCCTTCACGAATGGCAATTACGTTCCCTTCAGATAGAGGGTAATCTTTAAATGCGGAGGGTTTGATGGTGTAAAAGGGACGCAGCGCAATTCCCGCAGCAGGCAGCTCTGAGCGGTCAAGAGTTTCCACCTTCTGATAATCCTGCAACTGGATCTGATCGTGCTTTTGTACGTCACTTTGCGCCCGATAAATCTCCAGACAGATCCGAGGTGTTTTTTCTGCCGCAGCAAGCTCTTTTTCCAAATCCGGCAAACGCGTATAACCTACGTTGTCCACATAGAGTGCAATTGTCTCTACCTCCGATTGGAAAACAATGATATCGCTGGTACTGAGCGAATGGCCTATGAAGTCGGCTGGTCGGGTCTGATTAAACTGCCAGTACACCTGCTCCGGTGTCGGGTTGTCCAATAGCTGTTTAAAATACACCTGCTCGTAGTTTTCAAGGCGGGGCATTTCTCCCATCTTTCGCAGGCTGTCGTAATTCATCCAACGTCTATACCGATTTTCGTCGCCACTTTTGAGTTGGTATATTTTCAGGGTTCCCACTGATTTCATCTCCTTTAACTAATTCGTGTACGGAAAAATTACAGCTCCAAATCATCCTCAGCCTCGGCGGCTGACTGAACCATCTGCTCGGCTACAGTTGCGAGCCTGTTGTTGTGCATATTGACAGCTTCATAAAAGCGTGATATATTAGCAATGTAGTCACCGGACTGCAGCCCGCTTGGTAATTGTAACCACGGGGACTGTAGTAAGCGGTGGCTATTTTTTTTGCCAACGCTTAGAATAAGATTTTCATCATATGAACGTTGGAGGAAAGATGCGAAATTGCTTCGTCCATAAGCGCTATTCAGCGAATTGACCACGATGTTGATTTGGTTCACATTTGCGCAACGGTTTGCCTGAATTGCTAAAACAACCGGGAGATTTGAGGAATCCACCATATCCGACACAACCACAATACTATCAGTGGGGTGCGTTCGGGAAATCAGTACCATTGCCGGAGCAGCTGCTGCTTCCGGCAATTTTTTTAGTATTTCCACGCTTAGACCATGGCGGTTCGCACCGGTGTCCTTTGGGGGCTGATGCATTTCCCGAAGCTTGCGACTGCGCACCACAAGCGGCAAATCCGTCTGAAAACCATACTTTGCAAAGAAGTCTGGAGTCTTGCCCAATACAATCTGACTTTCAGAAAAATCTTTTTGACGGGATATAGCTGCGTCCACCTGCTCTTGAAAATCACCATTTGCTTTCATCTCCTGCGAAGTTGTCTGCATACCGTCTTGCTCCGGCTGCTGCACAATCCGTCTTGACGGCACGGTCATGGTGTTTCCATTGGCAGCGGCATACTCTTGCGCAGAGATTAACTCCGCTTTAAAGTCCATATAGATTGCGACCTTTTGAGCGTCACGAATGGCGCTAATTAGCGTATCAGGTTGTTCGGCAATCGCCTGAATCCAACTCTGCACATATGCCTTGTGGTTTTCGATGTGCCGCGAGGACTGCTGCGTCTGGATTTCCGCACTCATAAAACAGGAGCTGATCTCCGCAATCAGCTCCTCGTATGCATATTCAGGTGTTCCAAACTTGCTGCCATTGGGGCGATTCAGACGGCTTTCATGCCCGGTGGCATGTGCCAGCTCATGTAGCGCCGTAGCGTTTAACTCGTATTCGCTCTCAAACGCCGTTGCTTTTGGCAGATGAATGGTATCATCTGCCGGGCGGTAGAACGCCTGTGACCCTCCATCATGGCGCATTTCCACGCCCATGTTTTTGGAGAGCGTCTGTACAAGCTGATCCAACGGCTTTGACGCCTTTTCCGGCTGTGGCTGTTTATGAAGAAATTATGTGCGGCGCGCACGGGAAGAAATAGCCGGGTTATTCCGTCAATCTGACTGGCATGGAAAACCGGCATATAACGTGAACGCAGGGTGTAGCGTGGATCATGCTGTTCCTCCGCAGATAGTTTTTTAAAGTCGCTCCACGGAACCATGCGATGGGTAAGCGTATCATACGGATACCAATATTCTACATAAACCGCTGTGGAACCCGCTTGCAGGTGCCATTTCTCATTCGGATGATAAATGCGCTGCCTGTCCATAATTTGCACCATGGTTGCCCAGCGAGGATCTGTATAGCCCGCTGCCATTGAAATCAAAGAAAGGTGAAATTTGTTGACCCCGTTATAGCAGCGCTTTGTCACAGCGTTCTGCATGCTGGCAGATTTCCAGCCCTGCGTCCAATTCAGGTTCTTTTCCTCTAATACCTGTATAAACTCCTTTGCGATCTGGTCTCGAAATTCAGCTCTGTTTTTCGGTGCCATCGTGCAGCGCCTCCAATTCCTCTGACGTTAGCGTCTGCTCATCAATAAAAACAGTTGTCATCTGTGGCTCAGTCTTAATGGTTGCTTCATCCATGATAGCTGGCGCTCCCTTCCGATGCCTCGAAATATTGTTTCAAGGCTTTCTGGATTGTTTTTACGATTTCCCCCTGCGAAGTGCCCTCCGGAAAATACTTTTGTATGGGGGCCATGCTGACGCTCACCTTTTTTAAGGGTTTTACGGGAGAGGAAAGAAAAGCCTCCCGCAGCCGGACTTCTGTCAGTTCTCCGGCGCTCTCCAGCTCCCGCAATTTATCCGCTGTGCGCTGGTCAATACCCAGACGCTGCTCACCCATGAAAAACTTTTCCACAATCTGCTGATTTTTTCTCTCCAAGTAGCTCAATGTTTCCCCAATTGTGAAGCCAATCTTTTTCTCGTCCACTGCATCCAGCAGCGCGGGAATCAGATACGTCAGGCGAATGTAGCGCTGAATCTGATTTCGACTTTCGCCGGACTGCTCTGCCATAATTTCATCAGATCGTTTTTGTGTCCCGACTTGGGACACATTTTCTTTGGAGGGTCTTCCAGTCCGGCGCTTGATTGCATCCATCTGCATTTTATAGGCAAAAGCCTTTTCTGAAAAGCGGAGGTCTTGCCGCTGCTGGAGATTGGTGGAGATCATTTGAAGCAGCGCTTCGTCATCATCCAGTTTGCGGAGAATACAGGGCAATACTGAATAGCCAATCGCCCGCGCCGCTGTGCGCCGGTTATGCCCGGAAATGATCTGATACCGATGCTTGCCCATCGGGCGGACGATCAGCGGCTGGATGATTCCGCGTTCTCGGATATCCTGCTGCAAGGATTCCAGCTTTTCCTGTGTGTACGGCCGGAAGGGGTGCTTGTCCGCTGGGAAGTCCTCCAGCAGATCAACGGGCAACTCCCGCAGCGTGTCGCCCGTCTGAATTGCTGGCGGAGGTGCTGGCACTGGCACAGTCGACTGATTGACTACGCTTGGTGTTTGCAGTGTGCCTGCAAACAGTTGATCCAATATATCGCTCATCTCATTGTCTCCTGTACATAGGCATCGATGACTGCGCGAAGCCGTGCCTGCAATACCTCGTCCTTTGCAAGTCGCCGCACCACAGCAGGAGCGTAGTCCACTTGAAGTTTCATGCTTTGCGGCTTTGGGACTGCTGCGCCGCGCTTGCTCTTTCCGAAAATTCGCAGAATTGTTTCTTCGTCCAACGCATCCCGAAATGCTTTCAGTTCCTCACCTTGACTGCGCGTAATGGACTTCACATCGTTATCTGCCATAACCGTCACAAGCAGTTGCTGGGCTTCATGAGAGAGAAAAGAAATGCTGACGCCGGCGGTAAAGGGAATTGCTTCCGTGTCCACCATGTCAAGCAGGGGAGAGGCAAGGTAGGTGAGGCGGATGAAATTTTGAATTGTACGGGCGCTTACCTGCGCGTCAACTGCTACATTTTCATCCGCGCGAGACTTCGTGCAAACGTTGCACGAAGTTAAATCCGTCCTTTTTCCCTGTTGTTTCACGGTATCCAACCGCATTTTATAAGCCCATGCTTTTTCGCTCGGAAGCAGGTGGTCTCTCTGATACAGGTTAGAATCGATCAGAATCAGCTTTGCTTCATCGTCGGTTGCCTGCATGAGAATTGCGGGGATTGTTTTCCGTCCGGCCAGCTTGGACGCTGCCACGCGGTTATGTCCAGCGAGGATTTGATAGCGGCCTTTTTCAAAAGGGGAGAGGCGCAGGCGCACAGGCGAAATCACGCCGTTTTGTCGGATGTTGTCTGCCAGTTCTGCCAGCTTGTCCTCCGAATAGGGCTTAAAGGGTTGCGCGTCGTGTTCCGCATCCCGCCACGGGTCAATCAGGTCAAGTGAGATTTCCTTTGCACCGTGCGCGCCCATAGGCGATGGGCCGGGCGAGAACATACTATTAAAATATCCGTTTGGATCGTTTAACTCTTCCGTGATTGCCGAGCCAGTGCCGTCGGCCGCACCGCTTTCTTTCATTCTTCGCAGGGTCTCATTCATCTTGCTATAACCTCCTTTGCCAATTCCTTGTACGCATTTCCAAGACGACAGCCATTCATACTGACTGCGCTGCGCTGTTCGTCGGCCGCTTTGGCGGCGTCGGCTAAAAAGGGAATGACTGTGTTATATACTTGCGAACCGAAAACCTCCCGCAGATCTGCAATCATCTGATGGGTCATCTTACGCCGGGAATCCGCGCGGGTGACTACGATGCCATTCACCTTCAGCTCCGGATTCACAGTTTTTCGGGTGCGTTCAATGGCTGCAAACAGTTCTGCCAAACCGTCCACCGCGTAGGGTTCCGGTTCAACCGGGATAACCACGGCGTCGCTGGCTGCCAACGCATTTACCGCCAGTAGATCCAACGCAGGACTGCAGTCAATCAGGATGTAGTCATATTCGGTAAACGCTGGCAAGTGCAGAATTTCGGACAAAACCAAACTGGAGTTATCACTGGCTGCCAGAACCGTTGGCGCGGTGGTCAACATTGTAGATGCTTGGATGTAGTCCAGATTTTCCCGGTCATTGTGTAGCAGGTATGTTTTGGGGTCGTAGTCGATACCGGACACATGGTTATAGATCAAATCAGAAATTGACCGATTGCCGGGGTGTTCTACTTGTACAGTGCCGCTCAAGTTTTGCTGGGAGTCCAGATCAACGAGGCAGATACGCTGTCCCATAACGGCCAGCGCCGCTCCGAGATTGATGGTGGTGGTGGTTTTGCCGACTCCACCTTTCTTATTTGCAACACTCAGTATTTTCATTTTCTTTTCCTCCTGTAAATTTTTAAGTTGGGTACAAAAAAGCTCCCAACTCACAAAGTTGGGAGCTAGTCAAACACACCTCTTATCTTGCAATATTTGCGGAATAACACTCAATCGGCTATGATATACACATGTCATATAATAGCAAAAAACTAGAAATAGAAAGGTGAATAGCTTTGGAAGCAACTTTGGAAGCAACTTTGGAAGAAGCATTTGATCAGTTTCTAGTCTCGCGCATAGCAAGCGGTGTAAAGGACATAACGATACAAACATATCGTGGACATTTTCGTTCTATAAGCAAGCACATTGATACTACGCAAAAAATTACTTCGGTTGAAAAGAAAGACGTAGATAAAGTGTTCGTAAGTATGCGTAAACAAAATCTGTCTGCCACTACAATTCAAACATATTCCAGATGTTTAGTTACTTTCTTCAACTGGGCAAACACTGAGGGGCTCTCCACCTTGAAGCTAAAGTTATACAAGGCAGACAAAACCATGAAAGAGCCTTACTCTGATGCTGAGCTGCAGCAATTATTGGCAGATCCTCATGATCAATGTGATTTTTGGGAATTGCGAGATTGGGTTATCGTGAACTTCCTGATCAGTTCCGGATGTCGCGCAGCCACACTACTAGCAATTCTAATTGGTGATATTGATCTCCAAAACAATATTGTCTATTTTAGGCATACAAAAAACGGTCATGCACAAACAATGCCACTATGTGCTAGGATGTCGAGTATCTTAGAACTTTATTTGCGACGTAGGCACGGAAGTAAAAATGATCCTCTTTTTTGTAATGACCATTTTGCGCCTCTCACATATCCTACACTGAGAAAAAGCCTTATAAAATACAACCATTCACGAGGGGTAATGAAAACTTCCATACATCTTTTCCGCCACACATTTGCTAAAAAATTTATATTGGACTGTGGCGGCAATGCTTTCACATTACAGCACCTGCTTGGGCATAAATCACTTGAGATGACGCGCAGATACTGTGATCTTTATGATAGTGATATAGCGAATCACTTTGAGGCGATTTGTCCGTTGAATAAAATTTTTAACTAATTGGAAATCATGTAAACCCGCAAGGGTTTCGAGAGTTCGAATCTCTCCTTCTCCGCCACATTGAATCCGAGGCAAAGGTACAAAATTGTACCCTTGCCTCGGATTTGCTTTTTTTGAAAAAAGTATTGAAAGAACTTTCCGAAAGCAGAAAGATTTTCCTATCTTTCCTGTGGGCATACGGATACCCCCGGGACGTGCCAGCTTTGTTATTGCTGTTGAAGCGGCTCCCTTTTCTCAAAGTATAATTTCGCTGGAGCGCCAGCGTTCTTTTTCTGCTTTTTAACACCTTGCAAAAGGAAAATTCTTGTTGTTTTTAAACAAAATATTAAAAATTTTCCACCAAAAGCAACAAAATTATGCAATCTGACGTAAAATCCTTGACACAAATTTCAAACTTTGTATAATAATTATTAACGACTTTTACACAATGCCACAGCAGTGTAAAAGTCTGAAGCGCAAAATTGAAGAGGCTGCTTCCCTTTGTGTGGTACATTTCCCAATGTGCCAATCAGCAGGGGAAACCCAGTGAAGATCGAAGAGTTTCTTCGGTTTTTGCTGGGTATTTTTTGTTTTCAGGCACACCGAAAACAGTTCAGTCAGACGAAAGGAGCGGACGAGCGGGCATACGAGCAGGTGAAAAGAAGACAGACGCGGATTGAACCAGAACCCGGAACCCCTATTCACAAGAAGAGCAGTCGGATGGGGTTGTGAATGCGGATTCCATAACATCGGCACAGAAGAAATTCCCTATTATTTTGAGAATGAGGAGAGTGACAGACATGCTGAAAAAACTATGCGCGGCCCTTTTATCACTGAGCATGATTTGCTCCATAGCAGTCGTTCCGGCGGCGGCGGAGGAACGTTCCACCGTTTCACAGGCGGTCTATCTCGGCGTTGAGAACTACGGAACGCTTGACCGGGATTCCATGAACACAATTACTCATTGCTTCTGGAATGACGGCGTGACCGTGAAATATCAGGTGTCCATCGCCAATAATTACAAGGTTCAGAATGTCTTGCAAGAAGGCTATCTCTATGACCTGACCGTGGCCGGTGGCATGGTCACGGCAGCGACGCTGCTCAACGGCGATGCGGCCGGAACCGTCACGGCAATCTCTGCTAACTCCATTCAGGTGGAAAATCAGACCGTGACCACCGACAGCCACTCGGCAATCTATTCCATCAGCGCCTCGGCGGGCCTTGTAACCGTGAAGGAGGACACGCTGAAGGCGGGGGATACCGTTCGCGTATTCGAGAACAACGGTGTTGCGGCCCGTATTTAC
>ERZ781272.1064-NODE-1064-length-11790-cov-4.361227_pt1 | contig 11790 bp, 10 predicted proteins | sample MGYA00375850_ERZ781272 | MGnify/ENA primary metagenome ERZ781272 (study PRJEB29790, sample SAMN06051246) | human gut metagenome | host: Homo sapiens | place: USA: Cincinnati, Ohio | collected 2013-06-21 | study: EMG produced TPA metagenomics assembly of the Gut...
TTCCCCTTCCCAAGCGAACGTGACCGGAAGCCACCACCGCACCCCGCCTGTTCTCGACGCTCTACCATAAGCGGTTGATTGTCGGGCGCGTTCAGACACCTACACTGGCAATGCTGGTCGAGCGCGAAGGCAAGATAACCACCTTCCGCAAGGAGAAATACTTCAATATCCATGTGGAGAATGACGGCTTGAGGGCTGACATGGAGAAGATCAAATCAGAGGATGAGGCAAAGACCATCGCGGCGGCTTGTGATAAAAAGCAAGCCGTCGTTTCTTCTGTCAGGAGAGAGACGAAGACGGTCAATCCCCCGAAGCTCTACGATCTGACCACCTTGCAGCGGGAGGCAAACCGCTATTTCGGCTTTACCGCCCAGCAGACGCTCGATCTCGTGCAGTCCCTCTATGAAAAGAAACTGCTGACCTATCCCCGCACGGACAGCCAGTTTATCACCGATGATATGGAAGCTACCGCCCATCAGGTCATCGCCATTGTCTGCCGGAAACTGCCTGTGTTTGCCGAACTCTCCCATGAGCCGGACATCGGGCGTGTGACCGACAACGCCAAGGTCACGGATCATCACGCCATTATCCCCACCGTCCAGCTTGAAAAGCAGGACATCCCTGAGCTGCCTCAGTCCGAGCAGAAAATCCTCTCTCTGGTCGGTATGCGGCTTCTGGCTGCTACCGGTGAGAAGCATATCTACGATGAGACGCAGATCACCGTTCTCTGTGAGGGCTATGAGTTCAAAACCAAGGGCAAGACCGTTACGCAGAACGGCTGGAAGGACATCGAGCAGCGTTTCAGAGCTTCGCTTGCAAGCAAGGACAAGGATGAGCCTGAAAAGGAGCTTCCGTCTGTCAGCGAAAATGCTGTGCTGGAATGTGTTTCTTCCAGCGTGACGGAGCATTTTACATCCCCGCCAAAATCGTACACCGAGGACACCTTGCTCTCCGCAATGGAAACTGCCGGAAATGAGGCGTTCGATGAGGAAACCGAAAAGAAGGGACTCGGCACACCGGCTACCCGCGCCGGTATCATCGAAAAGCTGGTAAAGGGTGGCTTTATCGAGCGCAAGGGAAAGTCGCTCATTCCTACGAAGGACGGCAACAACCTTGTATGTGTCCTTCCGGAACAGATCACTTCGCCTTCCATGACTGCCGAGTGGGAAAATACGCTGATGCAGATCGAGCGTGGTAAGGCGGACGCCGGGAGGTTCCTCAACGGAATTGTCGAGATGACCTCTTCGATTGTGAAAGCCTATCCCTTCCTCTCCGAAGCCGAAGCTGCCCGCTTTGATACCGAAAAGGAAGTCATCGGCAAATGCCCTCGCTGCGGATCTCCGGTCTATGTGGGAAAGGGAAACTACTATTGCTCCAACCGTGACTGTTCCTTCTGCTTGTGGGAGGACAACAGGTTCTTTGCATCCAAGAAAAAGAAGCTGACGAAGAAGATTGCCAAGGAGCTACTTGACAAGGGATGGTGTCGGGTGACCGGGCTTTATACCCCGAAGAAGCCGCAGCTCTATGACGCGGTGATCCGGCTGGATGATACCGGCGGCAAGTATGTCAGCTTCAAGATGGAGTTTGATAAGTAAGGAGGTTGAGAAATGCCGGAGAACAAAAATGCCCAGCAAGTCCGCGAGATAACGGACAAGCTGGAACAGGGCATCAAGGAACTCTTTGAATCGGAACGCTTCAAGGAATACCTTCGCACGATGTCCAAGTTTTACAACTATTCGTTCAACAACACCCTGCTCATCGCCATGCAGAAGCCGGAGGCAACGCTGATTGCCGGGTACACGGCATGGCAGCGCAACTTTGACCGCCATGTGATGAAGGGCGAAAAGGGCATCAAAATCCTTGCTCCCGCGCCCTACAAGGCAAAGGTCGAGATGGAGAAAATCGATCCCAAGACGCAGAAGCCGATTCTGGGCGCTGACGGCAAGCCGGTCACCGAGCTTGTCGAGGTGATGCGCCCCGGCTTCAAGGTGGTCAGCGTATTCGATGTTTCCCAGACCGACGGCAAGGAGCTTCCCAACATCGTTGTAGACGAGCTGACAGGCAGCGTGGAAAACTACGCTGCCTTCTTTGATGCGCTCAAGCAGGAATCTCCCGTCCCGATAGGCTTTGAGGATATACCCGGAGGCGCGAAGGGCTATTACCATTTGGAGGATCGCCGCATTGCCATTCAGGAGGGCATGAGCGAGATCCAGACGGTAAAAACGGCAATTCATGAGATTGCCCATGCCAAGCTCCATGCCCTGGACCAGCCGGAACCGGAGCCTCAATGGAAGATTGTCATGGTCAGTGAGGGCGGCACGAAGCACGACTTCCGGACAGCGTTTGAAAGCGAAGCCGAAGCGATTGCCGCTGCGGAGGACGCTGAGTGGCGTTTCGTTGACGAAAATCAATTTGAGTGGCGGCTTGAGGTCGAGGAAGATACCTCTGCGGTTCAGGCGGTAAAGAAGGACCGCCACACAAAGGAGGTCGAAGCCGAGGCGGTTGCCTATACGGTGTGCCAGCGATACGGCATTGAGACTTCCGATTATTCCTTCGGCTATATCGCTGGTTGGTCTACCGATAAGGAGACCAATGAGCTGAAAAGCTCTCTTGAGACGATCCGAAAGACGGCGGCTGAGATGATCGAGAGCATAGACGACAAGCTCAAGGTGCTTGCTCAGGAAAAAGACAAAGCTGTCGAAGCCGAGACTCCCGCAGCACCCGAAAGGGTTGATGTTTCTGTCTATCGTGAAACCGCAAACTACGCCTATGAAGCCGGTGAGCTGGATGCTTACAGAGCCTCCCGTGACGCAAACATGGCTTGCCGTGACGCGATTGAAGCTGCCATCAGCAGCAACTATTCAAACAACCGTCTCGCCTCCGAGAGCGCGGTTGAGAGTGTTTTGGAGCAGTTCTCTCCCGAACGGGTGCAGTATGTTCTCGCCGGCACGATTCAGCAGATGGATCACGACGGACGCATCCATCAGAGCCTCAAGGATTGGGCGAAAGAAGTCGAGGTCTGTCCCGACAGCTCGGAGTATTGCATTGTAGGCAAGGCACATCCCGGACTGATCAGCCTGTTTACCACGGAGTTCAACCGTCAGATGGATGTGGCAGAGCGCGAAGCCGAGGAAGGACGCGCCCCCGAAGTCGTGGCATGGGAGAAGGATGAGATCACCTCGTTTACGGTGACGGTCAATGAAGTAAAATCCCCGCTTGTCACTCAGTCCGAGGAAGCAGCCGTTCCCAAGCCTCACCGTCTGACACCGGAGGAAAAGAAAATCAAGGATGCTGTCATGGACACGCTGAAAGCGCAGATCGCCGGGAGAAACGATGGGATGCTCTCTACCTACCGTTCATCCAATCAGTCCTTCAAGGTCATGATGGAGAACAAAATCAGAATCGAGGGCAATACCGTCACCCAGAACGGTGAGCCGCTGTTTGCAATTCATCGCCGTCATGCCTCCCGCAAGACGCAGGGCTGCTATCGTGAGCTGACTCCCACGCTGGAATATATTCGCAGGGAGCAGAAGCAGGAAAAGCCCTCCATCCGTGATCAGCTCAAAGCAGCAGCCAGAACGCAGCCAGAAAAGAAAGCTCCGTCTAAGGCAAAGAAGCATGAAATGGGATTGGAGTGATGGATATGAGAAAGCACATGGATGTGGACATCCTTGCGGCGCTAAAAAAGCCGGTTGATACCCATGTCAGACACTACAAGGAGGACTTTGAAGTTGACCGGAAGTTCATCACACAGACCGTAAAGGATGCTCCGCCCGAAGACGGGACGCTGATCTGGTTCTGCCGGGAGTGCGGGACGCACTGCTTCCGGGAGGCACAGACTTTTATCCGGGACACCCGCGAACACAACACGCTTCGCTTCTACGCCGAGCAGTCTGGTGAGGACATAACCGCCCGTATCGTGGTTCCCAAGCAGCTCAAGGGGAAAAAGGTCATGGGCGATGTGTATGAGGTTAGCTTCAAGGAATTGGCTTTCAAGGTCGCGCAGGACTCTCTTGAACCAGTCACGAGCTGGATGACCTTTGAGGATGGCAGCTCCGCAGAGGTTCCTTTTCACAAAAGCCTCCACAGCGCGGAGCAGCTTGTGCAGGAGCATGGCAGGATAACCTCCATCCATGTTATCCCTGTGGACAAGGAAGCATTGGCAGATATTCTGGCACAGCAGAAACGGCGGCGTGAGCGACTGCCGGAAGCCGTCATGGGTGAGAACCTTGCACCTCTACCGGTTTCGGAATACCGGAAATATCAGGCGATCAAGCGTGAGCGTCCCTCTGCGCTGGTCTGCTTTGCACAGAACGGCTATTTTGAACTTTACGGCGAAGACGCCAAGAAAGCCGCCCCGATTCTCGGTACGAAGATATTGGAAAAAAAGATGCGCGGAAGTGCCCCGATTCCCGTTACCGGCTTCAAAGAAGAAGCATGGGTTGTTGCTTCAAAGAGACTTTGGAAAGCTGGTCAAGATGTCTTTTTGACGAAGGATGGTGAGCAAGTCAAAGATCTGAAAGCCGCCGACTATATTCCTGTCGGAGCAGAACTGGATGTCGGTGGCTGTATGTGCCGGATAGAGAAGGTTGATTTCACCATAGATCGTGTCGTCCTCCGCAACATTGAGCAGACGGATCATCCGGTCTTGTATAACGAGCCGATTGACTATGTGCGCAGTTTCGTGGAAGACGCTGGTCTTGGCATCTATGAATCCACTAAGAAGGTCGATGCAGCAAAGCCGGACAAGCATACATCCATCCAGGAAAAGCTGAGCCAAGCAAAACAGGAACAGCCGTCCCGCAAGGCTGTTCCCGACAAATCCAAAGGAAAGGATCTGGAATTATGATGTTCACTGTTGAAGAGACCAATTTCATGAGCTATTTCGATATTTCCAGCCGGGAAGCTCTTATCCGCGATATGAAGACTACGCCTCTCTCCGACATGGATAACGAGATGGCGGAAACGCTGTACTCTCTGGTGCAGCGTCTTGAGAAAATGACCGATGAAGAGTTCGATGCGCTGTATATCGCACCGGACTTTCTTGTTGACTGAGAAAGGAGGATGTCTATGCCCGTAATTGACGGCAATTTCGAGGCTTTTGTCACCAACCTCGGAAAATACAATGAAGGTGAGCTTGTCGGGGAATGGGTGAAGTTCCCGACCACACAGGAAGAGATGCAGAAGGTCCTTGAGCGTATCGGGATCGGCTCTGCGGATGACTTCGGTCAGCCCTACGAAGAGATTTTCATTACCGACTACGAATGTCCGGTCTACGGTATGTCCAATCTGTTCGGTGAATATGAGAGCCTTGATAAGCTCAACTATCTCGCCGCGCTCATCGAAGAGATGCCGAAGTACGATCAGGAGAGGTTTGTGGCTATCATGGAAGCCGGATGCGATGAGGTCAATAACATTGACGATCTCATCAACCTGACCTTCAATCTGGACACTTATGACTTCATCCCCGATGTCCACAATGATGCGGAGCTGGGATATTACTACATCCACGAAGCCGGTATCTACAATGAAAAGGATCTCGGACCTCTGGCAAACTACATCGACTATGAACGCTTCGGGCGGGATATGGCGATGGACGAAGGCGGCAGATATACCGATGACGGCTATGTGCGCAGCACCGGAGACGGTTGGGACATCTGGTTCGACGGAAGTCTTGATGACATTCCCGACGAATACCGTCTCACCGGAGGCGGCGAAGAGCCTGTGAAGGACGGCAATATTCTTGCCGTTGTGGTTGAGCCGGGAAAGAAGCCGGAGATCAGGGAGATCGACTCAAGCCTTGAGGGGCTGCAAGCTCTGGTGGGCGGCTACATTCAGGCAGTATATCCCTATAAGGACCCGGTTGCCATCGTCTGCAACGAAGAAGGCAAGCTGGAAGGTCAGCCGCTCAACCGCGCTCTGCGGGATGAGGACGGAGACATCTACGACATTGTTGCCGGAACCTTTGCCGTTGTCGGTCTGACCGATGACAGCTTCGGCTCGCTGGACGGCGATCTCGCGCTCAGGTACGCAAAGCTATTTGAACAGCCAGAGCAGTTTGCCAAGCTCGGAGACCGGATTGTCGCAATCCCCATGATTTCGGAAGAGCAGCAGAAGCAGGAAGCGAAGGAGCAGAAGGACTTTGAGGTGAATATGGACACCTACGGTCTGGCGGTCGCCGGTCATGTCGGGACCTGGCATACCGTCGACCACATGGAGGTTGACGGTCACACCTTCTGGCTGATGGAGTATGACACCTTCGGAGATGAAGCCCCCTGCATCATCCTCGATGAACAGGGTAAGTTGGCAATCTCCGATGTGTATGACGGCTTTGACGAGCATACCGTCCACCTTCTTGAAATGGAGGTTTTGCCCGTTGACCGGATGCCGGACGAGACCATCTCTATTGATGAGATGAAGGAATACGGTTACGCATGGGGCGGTATGCTGCCCATGCGCGAGGAAGTTGCCGCTGAAATCGGCAAAGACCATACCATCTATCGTCTCTATGGAGATAACACCGAAGGAATGGTCATGGACATGAGCGAGATCAGGGAACACGCCGCTCAGGGTGGCATTTTTGGTATTGAAAAGGCAGAATGGATCGCCTCTCTCGAACGCAGCAATCCCTTGAAGGCTGCTGAAATGTCCACCGAAGATGATTACGGTATGATTGACGGGATCATCAACAACGGCGCGAAGGAGGAAAAGGCAGCCGAGAAGGGCGGAAAGTCTTCCATCATGGACAGGCTGAAAGCGGCAAAGACCGAGCCTCCGAAGGAGAAGGCTGCGCCGGTAAAGGAGCGTAAGCCGGAGCATGACTTATGAGCAAAAGCCGGAAATGGAAGCTCGAATGGAGCTTCTTCTTAGACACGGACGGACGGCGGAAGTACAATGAAGTATGCCGACGCTGCATTCATGACTGCAAGCAGAGTTTTCGCACCGTGATCCTCGCCTGTCCGCGCTTTATCTCAAAGCGGTCGGAGGAAGCGATTTGCTGGCAGGATAAAGGTCGAAAATGACGGTTTTTAGCCTCCCAGAGCCGCGCAAAAGAGCAGCCCCGTATGTTTTCCCATGTAGCAGTCAATCGCCGTTAATGTGGGAATAAAGGTCAGTTTTCAGCCATTATCTTATTACTGCAAAGAGCCTCGGTCGATGCCCATTCGGGTGTCGGCTGAGGCTCTTTTTTTGTGTCTTTTTCGTAAATAATTCCCAGAAGTCTAACGCTAATCCACAGTCAGTGTATTAGCGTTTCTGTATAGCTATGTCGCTAATCCATATACTTATTATAAGATACATGGAAAGGGAAATGGTATATGTCATGATCGATAATAGAATAGGCAAGCGAATAAAGCAATGCCGTGAGCGTCTTGGACTGACGCAGGAACAATTTGCCGAAAAGACCGGCTTTACAGCAAACTATATTTCTACCCTTGAGCGCGGGGCATCCTTCCCACGCTGCGAAAAACTGATCACGCTGCTCAATGCACTTGAAGTATCTGCGGATGCTATCTTCTGTGATGTGGTTGACCATTCTACGAGATACAAGGCGAATAAGCTCTCAGAAGAGCTTGAGACCTTACCTCTTGATGCCCAGAAGCGGATCATTCAGATGGTGGAGTTGATGATTGAGCAGGAAAAGAACAACAGCAAATGACTTCCTTTAACGAACTACGCAATTTATTGTGTGGTTCGTTTTTTTCTGACATCAATCGACATAATTCTTCACAATCATGTGCTATACTATGTATAAGCGAATGAGATACACACGCTAATACATAGATGGAGAAGAAGATGAAAGTGAAGAAATGTGCTTTTACCGGTCATAGACCACAAAGCCTTCCGTTCGGATTTAACGAATCGGATGAACGCTGCATCGCCCTCAAGCAGACGCTCCGTGCGGAGATTGTCAGGCTCATCGAACAGGAAGGTGTTACCCATTTCATCAGCGGCATGGCACTCGGCGTTGATATGTATGCGGCGGAAATTGTACTTGGCCTTAAATCAAACTATGAAGGCATTATTCTTGAAAGCGCAATTCCCTGTGAAAATCAGGCTGAGAAGTGGACTGAGGAACAGAGAGATCGCTATTTTGATATTGCCTCCAAGTGTGACAAGGAGACATTGATCCAACATCATTACACCCCTGATTGTATGCACAAGAGAAACCGCTACATGGTGGATCAGGCAGACTTCATCATTGCTGTATGGGACGGCAGACCCAGCGGGACGGGCAAGACAGTTCAGTATGCCCAGCGACAAGGCAAGCCGGTCACAATTATCAATCCGAAAACGATGTCTGTTGACTGAAAAAAAGCCTCAAACGCTCCTTTTGGTTGCGTTTGAGGCTTTTTCTTATAGCCCAACATGTATGACTCCGTTACAGGCTTCGGCCGCCTTTGTTCCCGCCGAACTCACAGCCATGCACATGACCATGACCATAATACCATCGCCCATAGCGATAGCCATAATGGGGAGGACAGTTCGCACAATCGCCGGTACAATGTCCCGGATGAGAAGCGTGAGAGGATGAGAGTGCATCAGCAATTCCAATTCCTGCGAAAAGCTTTGTAAAGAAGCCGATTTTAGGGGCAGAAGCAACCGGCTCATCGAAGAACTCTTCCTCGACAGTCTCATCATCAATTTCTTCGTCCTCGTCATCTTCAAAGAGGCTTATCTTGTTCCTCGCAGCTACTCTTTCAAGGACTTCATCATCGACTGCACCGTAAAGGTCTTCTAATTGCTCCTTTGTGAATCTGCATTTCGAGGAATCAAGAAGTACATTCATAGCTTCTGTGTTGCAGCATCCGGATAGGTCATAAATCTCTTCCGGTGTAAACTGAACTCCATACGCCACTGCTTTTTTGATGAGACGGGATGCAGCCTTTTCGTCCATGTATTCCTGAGCAACCTCGGCAACCTCTGAGGATGCGCCATAAGAAGTTAGGGATGACATCCGGCTGATCTGTGTACTCGTAGCCCAGTCGTAGAACTTTTCGTAATATTGATCCCAGTCCAAGTCTGACTCCTTTCGAGTGATTGCTCTAATAATATTCCTTGAGTTTTTTCGCTTTTGATGGATGTCTTAGTTTGCGGAGTGCTTTCCCCTCGATTTGACGGATTCTCTCACGGGTGACATTAAACTCAGCGCCCACTTCTTCAAGTGTTCGTTCGTGTCCATCGAACCCATATCTTAAACGGAGAACTCTTTCCTCTTTTGGTGTTAGTTTGCTTAGAACAGAAGCGACTTCCTCTTTAAGAGCATTCTTTTGAACAGTGGACAGTGCATCTTCATCAGAGAGAATGGTTTCTTCGGAGAGATTGCTTAATAATGTGTCAATAAGTGTGTCTCTGGGAGTGTCTTCCTCATCGTAATTCTCAAATAATTCAAGAAGATCCTCAATTTGGGCATCGGGTATCATTTGGTCAAGGATCTTTTTTGCTTCATCCGGAGAGCATTCGATTTTTTCTTGAACCATCGAAATGGCATAAGCGCATTCATTCAACCGCTCACAACCTATGCAATCGTGCGCTTTCAGCACGGGGTACATAGCGAAATATCCCTCTTTCTGGTGAACGGGATAATAAATTAAAGGTCGCTGTGTACTTTGTACACGAGAAATGTTTTGAATCATCCAGAGAGATGCGTATGAAGCAAACGCTCCTGATGTATCGGGATCATATTTATCAACCGCAATTACAAGCCCAATACAAGCATATCCTATGGCATCTTCTATGTCCATATCATATGTTTCCGCTCTCTGCAATGCCACTCGCAAAGCTAATCTCAAGTGCATTTCAATCATTCGTTCTCGTGCATATGCATTGCCATCAACAATTTGATATTTGAGTTGCCTGATTTCCCCCCTTTGTGGAGGTATCACCATTCTCACATAAGATACGAAGGATTCAAGAGAAGGACTCAGTTCGATGATGCGAGTATATACTGCATCATAATCTCTTTGTGCAAAATCATCGAAATCATCTTCATCGGAAGGAACATTACGAGTAGGTGCTTCGCTATAAACGAGGATTCCGCGAGTTGTAATAGAGTTGCTGAGCCAATCAAAGTCTTGAATAGGGAGGGAATATTCGTCAGCACAGTCCATGATATTATCAAATGTCACATAACCCTGCTTTTCGGCAAGCTCTATCAGTTTTTCATATGCCGTTTGACGGTTTTCCATCCCTATTCACCACATTTCACTTAGAACAAAGCTTCAAAATATCGTCACTTGATATTTCATCGTTGAACTTCTCTTGAAACTCTTCAATAAAGTCATAAAGTCTTGTTACATACTCATCCGGCGATGATACTCCCTCAATAAGTTTTTCATAAAGAACATCTACGCCGCCGCGAACATAACTGTCAAAACGAGCTTCATCATCAGGATTTTCTCCCATATGCTTAAATGCCTTGTCGATTCGCTCATCTTCGTTAGGCTCATAATCTTTGTCAAGCAACATGATCAATCTAAAATTGAATTGGAGTTCTTCCTGAGAATAGATAACACGATCGCCCATAACATTTTGGTTGTAGACCTGATTTGTCTCAGGATTCCGAGTATCATCTTGCTCGGCAGTTCTGCCATAGAGGAAACCGACTAACGGAGCATTTGCGTACACATCAACATTCCGATCAAATAACTTGGCTTTACTGTTGCTGTCAAAGACGCTTGTTAAAGCATCTACACGAACAGCGTGTCTGCCACGAAAGCGATATTGTTTATCAAACATTTGCCCACCACCTTACACCAACACAGTTTCAAATTCGTTTTTCTTATCAAAGTAATGCCGACAGCCGATCTTGTCGCCCATGTACTCTTCTGCAAGTTCACCATCAGTATCCTTGATAAAGATAATAACCTGCTCCGCTGTATTGGGAAGCGCCTCACAAACAGTCTTGATACGCCGCTTATCGAAAGCAGATAGGGGAGCATCCATCACCAGAGGATAAGGTTCAGAAGACAGGAGCTTGGCATCATCATCCGAAGCGTTTCTGTTATCACGAGCCATCTTTATAATGCCGGTGATGAAGGCAAAAATTACCGAGATGCTTTGAGCGGTGGATGTTTCGACATCCCCATCATAGTCATTTGCATATACAGAAATATGATATTTCTCATCAATGGTTAAGTATAATCCACCTTCATAAATCTGCTTGAATATTTCGTTGATGGTAGTCTCCAATTTGCTGCGGATTTCAGCCTCGCTGGTGGCATAAACTTCAAGAAGTTCTTGGTAAATGCGTTCGGCGTATGCTTTGTAGATCTCAATCTTCTTGTTTTTATCATCCAACAAGGTAAGATTACGACGCTCTGTGTCTGCTCGTTCAGCCTCAGACTCATAACCGCCTTTTCTTAAAAGGATACGGTCCTTTTCGGCTCCACTTTCTCTGATAACTTTGTCGCACAGTTGAATCTCACTGTTGATTGCCCGGACTTTGCTCCGAACATCTCCACCGCTAAGTTTCCCTTCGATAGTATGTAGTTCATCTTGAAGATCAGTGACTTCTTCATCTTGCTGGCTTATCACAGCAAGATTATCACTTATATGGGAAAACAAATCCTGCTGAGCGTTGGCACGGCGCTTAGCTTCCTTTTTGAAGTCGCTAATCATATTGCTGATGGACTGAGGGGGCAAAAAGTCGATAAGCGCCTTAACTTTAGTGTATGGCACTGAGCCTTCATCCAAATGTGTCCCGCAAATACAGACTTTCTGGTTCAGCAAATATTCAATAGTCTTTGCGTGCATATACGGAATGTCCTTACCAGTGAAGTCTCTGTCGGA
>ERZ781272.1065-NODE-1065-length-11789-cov-3.142662_pt1 | contig 11789 bp, 17 predicted proteins | sample MGYA00375850_ERZ781272 | MGnify/ENA primary metagenome ERZ781272 (study PRJEB29790, sample SAMN06051246) | human gut metagenome | host: Homo sapiens | place: USA: Cincinnati, Ohio | collected 2013-06-21 | study: EMG produced TPA metagenomics assembly of the Gut...
CCCCCCGGTTCTCCTTCGTGGCCTGCCGATATAGCCCAACGATCTCTCTCGTCTCCGAGGAGGTATCGCGCAGGAGTGGAAGCCAGTGCGCTGGCACTGTTTGATCCGGTGATGGTTAGCATTCCTCCGGGGAACGACTTCTGCAGCACTGTACTGGTTGAGTCTTTCCCTTTTACGTCCTGGACTTTGTTCTTGAGCACTTTGCTGTCTCTGATCATCGGAGCAACTCGAAGCCTTGAAAATTTTCTTGCATCCTCCAGTGACGGCTGCACAAAAAGAACAGACCCAGGATCTTGATCCATAATGTAGCCGATGATGTTCAGCTCGAGTTCTGACTTTCCAACCTGAGAAGCTGCGACCATAACTATCTTGTGAATCTTTGGATCCGTGAACGCTGCCATCGGTTCGGCAAGGTATGGAGTTCTTGATGTTCTCCACGGTCCTGCCTCCGCTGAGTTTTCCGGAGATAATCGGCGGTATTTATCAGCCCACTCTGCGACGGTTAGATTTTCCGGCGGCTTAAAGTGAGAGATTGCTCCGGAGATAGCAGCATTTAGGCTGGCGGCTGCGCGCTTACTCGTCGTCGCCATCGTTTAGCTCTTGCCAGCCTTCTCGATCCCTTACCCGCCGAGCATATTCTTCGGGATCGTATTTGTAATTGCTCAATTCCTCCAGGATGGCAAAGCACTCAGCTCTGATAAGCTCAGAAGCCTCTGGAGCAGTCGAGACCGCCGCGACGTCAACGGCCAGCCTTCCAGGGAGTGCGATGATCATGCTCCTGATGGTATAGACCAGGTCGCTGGTTAATGCCTCAACATCTTCGCTGCGGTGCATTTTTCCCTTGAGCTCCTTGAGCTGGATCTCGGCCATGTCAGCCTTGGCCCTTTTGAGATCTGCCTCGGCTCTGGCTTTTTCCTGGTCTGTTTTTTCGTCTTTTTTATCGCGTCCGTTTGCCTTGTCGCTCAAATACTTGATGTATCTCTGAATGGTAGGCAACAGATCGTACTTGTAGGCATTGCCTTCTTTTGTGGCAACGATGACGCCTTCCTTTGTGAGCTGCTGGATCCTTCGAGGTGTCACGTCGAACAGCTTGGCAATGACGTCAGAGCCTTGAAGATTTTGCGCTCCTTTTTTCTCTGCCATGTGTGACTCCCTCCTTCCGGTATCTTGGCAACGAGCACCGGCCAAGCGAAACGAAACGGCAAAAAATTTTTTTCAAAAAAATTTTCGATTTCTGGGCTCGCCAGCACCGCAGGGTAGTGATGACAGTCACAGTACCTTCGGCGTTGAGAATTTTTTTCGGCGGGCGCGCGGTCGCGTTCGGCTTCGGTTTGTTCGCTCGTTGTTTTCCTGGCGGTGGCGGCGTGATGCGTGGGTGGAGCGGCCGCATGGTGGCGGCTCACTTACCCATGGCCTGCTGGATGTGGTGCTCCAGTCGGCTGGTCATTCCTTCCTCGATGTTCTTCTGGATTGTGGCGGCAACCTTTTCGTTTGTGATCATCTGCGGAACGCTGACAGTCTTGATTGACTTGATTGGTGTGCGGCTGTCTCCGGTACGTTGGAACGGAATGTAACCAGCCCCTCCGTTGCTCCCCAGGAATACATCGGAGCCGAGGCTCTTGGCTTGTCCTTTGTGGATCTCAGCCGTTACGTTGTAGGCTTTGATCGGGAAGGCGGTCACGACATCGGCGTCGCTGTTGGTGTTTTCACCCGGAATGAGGCGCGGTTCTTTCTCTCGCTTGACGCTTGGCTTCTTTGGTTTCATTTTAAAGTGCGTCGGTGTGAGAGGGCGGCCACTGTACTCCAGCCCGATGTTGTCAACTTCGACGCCTGACACTTTAATGGATCCGATCTTCTTGGCTCCAGTGAGTGCGCCTTTGACTTCGGACTTCTTGATTGTGTATTCCTCAGTCACGGCCGCGCCGATCCACGCCGGTGCTCGACTCTTAAAGTCCGACACTGTTCGCTGTATGGCTTTCGTTGCATCTCCATTCATAGCCTGGAGGTCTTTGCATAGTGCGGCATAGTTGCTGAGAGATACCTGCATTGAGCCCTGAGGCATTTGCATCCACCTCCTTGTGCGCATAATAAAAGAGCAGTGCACTCATGTGAGCGCCTGCCCTTGCTTTTCGCTATATGTCTATATTACAATATCGCAGCCATGTGGCTGTTGTAAACTTCCTGTTTATTCTGATTACTTCCAAACACTTCCGAATTATGCCGCTGTGAGCTCGTGTGTGCCTCATTCTCGCGTTTGTTTTCTTTTTAGGTTCAGTTGGTTGCCTCTGCCTTTTCCTGAGCTTCTGCGAGGCTGAGGAGGGCAGTGCCGTGGAGTTTGTACGCTTTATCCAGATATAAGCGCGCCGCCTTGTTGAAGTCTGGCATCTTTCTGAATAATGCGTCAGCGATGTCGGTCCATCCCATGCCGTCAAAGTATTTCATGCGGATGACAGCGCGCTCGTCTGGTTTCTTCACCTTACGGATCAATCTCTCAAGCTGTGCTCGTTCTTCTTTGATTGCCTTCTCGTCACCTTCCAGGCTTTTCTCGAGTTCAATCTTTCGTGCAATGTTGACAGTCATGCGGTCGCCTGCTGCCGTGCCGCCTCCCGGCATTGCGTCGAAGCTCTGGACCTTTGGGCTCTCCATTGTGGTGACAAGTCGGACGTATCTTTCGTTCTGGTTTTCAAATTCCCGCACCATGTCGGTGTAGTTCTGCAGTCTCTCCTTTATGGCGTCGGTACGTTTCTTAGTTGGTTGTTGTTCCATTGTTCAGGTGCATCACTCCCCGCCACCTCCTTCGTCGCTCTCCAGGATGCGCTCATATTCTTCGAGCGGCAGCTCCTGGCCTTGGCGGATGCATTTGATCTGTTTGTCTCCGGTCATGCGGATGTATCTCTTGACTATGACGTCTGTATATGCTGGCGTCAGCTCCATGATCCACGCAGGCTGTCCTTTGTTGACTGCTGCCGCGAGGGTAGTGCCGCTTCCACCAAACGGATCGTAGACGCCGTTCGCAAAGTCTGTGTTGTCAAGCAGTGCCTCGATCAGCTCCAGCGGTTTCTGTGTCGGGTGGAGTTCGTTGCCTGACCTGCTGCATCGGATCACGTTGCCATAACCTTTGTGTCCGTCGAAGTGGGTGGCGGCTTTTGCTCCGAACATACAGAGTTCGTGCTGAGGTCTCCATCCCATTCCCATGCCGGGCGTCTCTTTATCCCAGACGATCATGCTCTTGACACCGAAGCCTGCGCCTTCCGCCAGATCAAAGAGGTAGATCCACATGCGCCAGTCTGTAAAGATATAGGAGTATAGGCACGGCAGATCTGTGAGGGCTCCCTTGATCAAATTCTGGTAGCCTCTTGTGCTTAGTATATCATTTGCAATCTTTGGTACCTTGCCGCCTTTCTGCACGGTGCCGATGCTTCCGACGCTTTTCTTTGACTCCTGCTGCCCGCCGGAGCAGTATGGTGGATCTGTGAGCAGGATCTCCGGAGCAGCTCCATCAAGTAGGAGAGCGCGGTCATCTGTGCTGGTGGAGTTTCCGCACATAACGCGGTTGTCTCCCAGGATCCATATGTCTCCGTATTGTGTAACCGGTTCAGCTGGTGCCTCCGGTGCATCGTTCGCGTTGCTGTCGACATCAAGCTCCTGGTGCAAACTTTCAGCCAGGGACGTGACGAGCTGTTCGACTTCCTGATCTGTGTATCCGGTCTGGTCGAGATCAATCTCTCCGGTGTCAATTTCTGCGAAAATGTCCGCCAGCATCTTCTGATCAATCTCTGCCAGCTCTGCGATGCGGTTGTCCGCGATTAGATCCGCATACTCCTCAGCCTCGCTTGCGTATTCCTGGTAATCAACCGGCACCTGCTTGAAGCCTGCCAGCTGTGCAGCCATTAGTCTGCCGTGCCCTTTTACGATAAAGCCGGAGCGTTTGCTCACTGTGATCGGCTGATGCCATCCGGATGCCTTGATGATCTTGGCCAGTAACTTGATCTGGTCGTCCGGGTGCTTGTTTGGGTTCGCCGGGTTTGGCACCATCTTTATCGTATCAACAACGGCATCGTGGGAGCAGTAGACCGGAACTCCGTCCGCCGTTGCCTTTGGTGTGATTGTTTTCTTTTCTTCGTCCATGTCGTCCTCCTTAATACTTGTACGGGTGTTGTCTGTCAAGCTCGTCCCCTCGTTTCTTGTATTCCACGGCAAGCCTGCCGAGCTTGCACTTTGTTTTGCAATACTCTGTATCGTCTCCAGTAGCTTCCGGGCATCTACTCATAAGCAGACTGCAGAAGCCGTTCGGCTCGTTTTCCTTTTCTTTACCAGTGAGAACTCTCAGCCGGTGAGCCTGGTCTTTGTGTTTCTTCCTCATTTCTTTCTCCTTCCCGCTGAGTTATCCACATTATCCGCTGCAGTTGTGTGCATAACAGAGGGCAGCAGTGTGTCATTTTTTCAGCTGTTCATAATATGCCTTGGCGGCGTCCTCTGAGACTTCCCTCAGGTTATAGGCGCCGCATTTATCCATAAGGTCGAGGAGCTTGTCGCCATAGTGGTCGCTTGCCTCTGATATTCTTTTGATATACTCCCATTTATCCATGTACCGCCTCGATCCTTGTCGCCGCTACCTCAGCCCATGGGCGGCAGTAGAATGGGCTGTTTTTGTTCTCGCATGTTCCGTTATCCATGCCGATGTAGTTGCGACCTTCCTCGACTGCTGCCACGCAGGTGCTCCCGCTGCCGCAGGCGTTATCCAGCACCAGGGCGCCCTCGTCTGTGTATGTCCGGATCAGCCACCTCAGAAGATCCACTGGCTTCTGTGTTGGATGCAGTGCCAGGTGTTGCTTGTCTGATTTTGCCCGGATAATCGAAGTAGGGTAGCGGTCAGTGTTTCCTCCGCCTCTGATACCTCGCTTCGTTCTTCCGTAGTTGGTGCCGTCGTCTCCAGACTTGGTGTAGTTGTTGACCGGTTTGTGTCCGCCGGTCTTTTGCGGGTGGTATGGCGGGAGCTTTTTATAAAACACCATGATGTCCTCGTGCGTCCGGAGTGGCATCCGGTTCGCGTTGAGGAAGTTCGTGGCGTTGGTTTTCTGCCAGATCAGATTGTACCGGTATAGATCACGGCCTGCTGCCATCATGTCTGCAGTGAAAATGCCGGTACCAAACAGAACGATCGCGCCGTGTTCCTTTATGATCCGTCTGTACTGCTGCCAGAGCTCTGTCATGTCGATTGGTGTGTCCCATCTGTTTCTGGCGGTTATGCCATACGGAAGGTCGCAGAGGATCATGTCAATGCTTTCAGCTTCCAGCTGCTTCATGCCCTGGATGCAGTCAATGTCATAAACCTGGTTCAGTTCCATGGCCTGCTGCCTCCTTTTCATAAAATGCGTCGAGCGTCAGCTGATCGCCCTCTCCGTTTTCTATCCGAATGATTGCAGGGAGAGTGGTGCGGTCGTCCGTGATGTAGTTGTTGTAGCTCTGGGCGTGATATGTTATCTTTTCGAGCTTCGGTTCCATGATGCCGTAGCGGTTGTTGTAGCCGAATATATTGACATACTGCTCCAGGTCCATCCGCCCCTCCGCCATCGCATAGGTGACGCAGTAGAGCGCCAGCACATCATCAATGGCTCTGTGTGAGTTTTTGACTTTTCCCTCCAGACTGTAATGCTCGATTGCATTGGCGAGCTTATGAGGATATGCTGCGCGGTCTTTGTAGACTGTCAGGCTGTCGATATAATCGCAGGCGTCCAGCCTTGCGGTGCCTATGTCCGTATAGTGCAGCAGTGCGCGACTGAATAACAGGTCAAACTGTGCGTTGTGTGCAACCAGAAGAGTGCGTCCTCTGATCAAATTATTGAAGGCGGAAGCGGCAGCAGTCGCATCAACGCCATCCTTTTGGATCATTTCATCGGTGATATGCGTCAGCTCCACAATTTTGTCCGGGAGCTTTTGTCCTTCCAGAAGTTTCACGAAGGCGTCCATCTTTTCGTCCAGTACCAGGAAGCCTGCTTGGTTTCTTGTTATCCGGACTGCTGCCAGCTCAATGATCTGGTCAACACTCGGATCCAGCCCAGTGGTCTCTGTATCAAAGAAAACAATCGCCTGATACTTGTCACATAATTGTGAGAGTTTACTGCTCATTTTCGTCTCCTTCCTCCGTGTATGAGATCTCAATGCCCTCCAGCATCTTGATCACCCCGGATATATACTGCAGTCGGAATGGCTCAAGCTCTGCCTGCTTGATGTGCTTGTGGCCATATATCTGCTTCATGTCGCGCCATGTAGTCCATGGGATGCGGTAGAAGTTCTCCAGTTTGATGCTGACCAGAACGAAGGCAGCAGCTCCGAGCTTGTGGTGCTGGCTGAGAGCTTCGATCTGTTCGTGTGTCAACCTGCCGTACTCGATTTTGTCGTCGTCTGTATGTTTTGCCTCAAATACAACAGAACGGCCGCCGGTTAGTGTTCCTTTGAAGTCTGGCTGTCCCTGCTTAGTAAAACATGCCAGGAATTGCCCCTGGCGGTTCGGAGCTCTGAGCGGTTTCATCGGCTCCGGTGTCTTTTCGATATATGCCACGCCCATGTCACGGTACCAGTTGAGGCTTGCTGTGATCATTCCCTCAAAATACTGACCAGATAGGCGTGAGCGGTTTGCTCTTGCGGATCTCTCTGCTTTCGCCACCTCTCCGATGGCAGCGGCAGCAGTCGGATCCGGATATCCTTCATTGTTTCGTCCCATGTTCAGTGTTGCCACCTCCTCAATAAATTGCGTATTATGTACCAGATCTGTGCCAGGTACGGATGTTTTTGCTTGTACCCCATGTTTCACACCTCCGTGCGTCTGACGAGCTGCTTCATGAGATTTCTGCGAAGCTGCTCCTCTATGTCGGCAACGTCAGGAAACTGCACCGCGTTGACACTTACGTCCGGATGTAGCTCTGGCGTTCTCAGCAGTGGTGCCGCTGCGCTTACGGAAGCAGTTGTGATTGCTTTCATTTTTTTCTCCGTTTCTTCCTGCTTCTGGTTGCAACCTTTAGGGTGGCAATAGCAACGCCGACCTCTGTGATCTCTGCGTGTTCGCTCCTCAGATCACTCCGGTTGAGTTCCAGATTGATCTCATTGTCAACCAGTACAAGATTGTTGATGTCGCAGTTGTCTTTGTTCCCATCCAGGAAAGAGACCATTTTCCCCTCGGGGATTGGTCCGTTGTGTTCTTCCCAGACAAGTCGATGCAGAAAAGCCCAGCGCTCGCGCTGTATTCCATCTTCCTGCACCTTTTTGATCAGGTAGCCGTCCGTTGTTCTGGAAATGTCGCCGACATTCATGTGATTGGCTGGGATGTTTCCCTTTTTGAACATTGTCGGTCGGGCTTTCTCATATTGTTCCGGCGTCATGGGCTTGCCTTTGTTCGGTGGTTCCTGACCTTTTACAAATCGGCAATCGACGCCGCTCTGGATGTCGTGGTTTTTCTTGTATGCCCGGCATTGTCTGGCAGTGAACTCGATCCCGAAGTGCTCGGAGACCATCCTGGCAATCTCGTCCGTCTTTCTTCCCGCCGCAATGCTTCGCACATAAGCCTCCATACCTTCCGGGTAGAGGAGAGAGCTGCCTTTCGGCAGTCCTCCAGGTGTCCCGCTTTTAATATGGAGCCGGTTCTTTGCTCCTTTGACCATATTCTCCGTGAATGTCATGCCGTAGCGCTTGTCGAAGCCCTGGCGGTTGATCAACTCAGTGACTTCTCGGGTTGTTCTTCCTGGTACATTCTCGGCGAGCCAGACGTTGACTTCCTGAGGCCATGGTTTTCTCATTTATCAGACACCTCCAGCTCCGGTACCATCGAACCGACCAGGTGCTTGCCGCTGTTGTTGTATCCATACTCGTCAGCGTACTGCAGAGCCTTGAGCTGCACCTCGGCGTTGTTGATGATTGTGCTTGCGACTTTCGTCATGGCTTCGGATCTTTTGATTTCTTTCTCGAGCTCCTCGTCTGTGAGATCGTCGTCGTTGATACGTTCCAAACTCTCAAAAAGATAGTTGTTGAGGTCCTGGAGTGAATTTTTCATGTCTGGCACCTCCTATCTGTCAAGCAGCTTCTCGATCAGCTGGTCGTACAAGAGCTTGTAATCCGGCTGGTTTTTCAGTTCGGCAAGTTCGGCGGTTACTGCTGCCAGTTTTGCCTCTGTTTCGGTCAGCTGCTGCTGCATAGCTTCCAGATCTTCCGGCTGGCACCCCCCCCCGCGAGGTTTTTGGCTGCATCCAGTCAAGTCCGATCGATATGGAGAGGGCGATGTCAAGCTCCTGGAGTTCTCTGTCTGTCAATTCTCCGATATAGGTGCCGAGTCGTTCTGTGCTTACTGAGTAAATCTGTTCGCAGAGCACGGTGGACGGTCTGAGCGAAGATCTGATGAACACATGAGTCGGGAGGTCGTTCTTTGGCTGCGTAGTCATGTAAACGACTTCGACCGTTGTGCTGTTTTCGTTGTTTTTGTCATTTGATACGATCACCGCAGGGCGACCGGCACGCTGTTCGCTGCCGATTTCCTGGTGATTGCTTTCGATGTAGTAAATTTGTCCTCTTTTCATGTTTGACCTCCTTTGAGTTGTGGGCTCTGGTTTATTTTTCTTTTACGGCGTAGAGCTCGTGGGTTCCGTCAAGTATCTGCTTTTCGGCCTCCTCAGTGATAGAGAAGCCATACGGTACCAGTGCGCGGATCACCATCTTGAATGTTCCGGCTTTTTCCTGGTTGTAGTAACCTTGCCAGTCGACAAGATCGATACCCTTGAGAGAGTCGGGCAGAAGTGCGAGCATCTGCAGGCTGATCTGTGTGTTTTTCATAATCTGCATGGTTGCCTCTCGTTCCTCTTTGCTTACCTGGTACTTTTCCTTGCCAGATATAAAAGAGACGAGGGCACTCTCTGAGATATATGTGCCGGTTGCCAGCATCGCCTCCCAGATTGTCCGGAGGAGCTCGTCTGTTTCCTTGAGCGGCTCAATTTTTCCAGAGAGCAGATTGTTGACAAAATCTGTGACCTTGCTGACGATCTCCTTGGTTGACCTTTTGATTTCTTTGATCTTTTTCTCACGATCTTTTTGCTCCAGCTCGGCCTTGCTTGGTGTTTTTGCCTTTTTGGGTGTTTTTTTGAGGATCTTTATGGTTCTAAATTCACGGCAGTAGAAAAGCTCACCATCATCGCCGATCCTGAGACGTTCCGGAGCTTTTTCTTCGAGTGATATGTCTTTGACCGTTGTGTATGTATTGTCCCAGCGGTGGTTTGCGTAGTCGCTGGCCAGTTTAATGCCTCGCTTTTCTGCCAGTTCTATGACTTTCTTTGCAACGGCGTCCATTGCCTCCTGCTTGGCTGCCTGGATGGCTCTGCTCGCCAGATCTCTGGAGTCTCTTGAGTCTCGAAGGACTTCGTTGCGCTTCTTGATGTCTTTGATTTTCTCCAGTTCGTACAGATCCTTAAATGAGAGCTGGAAACTCTCGTCCTTGTCGATCCTCTGCATGACGCGCTTGTCGAGCTTGGCAATGTTCAGACGGTGGCGGATCGTAGTGCGCCCGAAGCCGGTCTTTTGTGAGATTGTCTCCTCGGTCTCTCCGAGGTCGAGCATCATCTGGAAGCTCTGAGCCTGCTCATATATGCTCAGGTCATTGCGCTGCATGTTTTCCTCGAGCATGATGCCGATCTGGTCGCTTCGGCTGATGTTACTGACGATGCGGCACGGAACACTCTCAAGCCCTGCCTTTTTGGCTGCTGCCAGTCGTCTGTGTCCGATCAAAACACGGAAGTCGCTGTATAGTGCAATGTTTCCGGCGTCCGCCTGCTCCTCTGGATCCCTTTCGTTACCGATCGGGATGACTGTTAAGTTCTGCATGATGCCGTTTTTCTTGATACTCTCAACCAGCTCCGTGAGGTCTCCGAGATCCTTGCGCGGATTGTCTGGGTGAGGGTAGAGGTTCGACACCTTGATCATTATCGCGGTGTCTTTGGTTGTTCTGGTTGTTTCTGTCATGGGCTGTTCCTCCTTTGGTTGATTGTGGGCTCCTTGTATGTATTCCAGGAGAGCAGTGCGCTCTCCCGGATGTTTCCGACATTTATGTCGGGATCATATTATGCGATGATGGTGATTTGTTCGCGGTTCTCAATACCTTCGAGAGCATCCTCCAGGTATTTCTTGATGTTGTCGACTGCCTCGGCCTTCCAGAGACCGCCATCTGCTGCCACCAGCTTGAACACCGGCTCGCCTCCGCGTCCTTCGCTGATGCGGAACACGAAGTCACTGGCAGGTTGTTCAACCTCCAGGAATGTGCGGTACGGTACGAGGTGCACCGGGTTCGGCACGAGTGCGGCCTGCTTTGTTGTGATGCCAGTCTTGATGACTGCCTGCTGTGTGATGCCGTCGTCAGAGTATTCCTGCTGCTGATTGTTCACGATGTTGCTGGCAAGCATCGCGACAGCCTCGCGGTCTCCGTTATTCTGGAAGCACGACTGCAGTGAGACGATGAAGCTCTCCTGGTCGTACTGCTGACCGAACTCGAAGCGAGGGAGCAGGGCATTGACCACAAAAAGCTCCTCACGGTCGCGCTCGTCAAGCAACCCGGAGTACATTCTGACCTCTGTTGCGCTCACGACCTGGATGATCATGTGCTCTCTGAGCTCGTCACGTCTCTGCTTGATGTAGTCGACCAGGGATGTGAGGGTGGTGGCCGTATCTGGTCATGTTCTTGGTGCAGTATGTTCTGCCATTGATTTCTAAAACTTCCGGTTTTTCTGCCTGGACTGCCAGGTTTGTGATATAAGCGATTGCCTCTTTGATCATGTTCTTTTCCTCCTTATGCCTGCTTTGCCATTGCGATCACTTTGCCGCCTTTGCCGTTCTCGAAGATCTCGCCGGTTTCCGGATCAAAGTCTGGTTCCGGCTTTTCCTCAGGTGTCTCTGTCTCAGGTGACTGCTGCCCGCGTTTTCTTAAATCAAGCGGCTCGCCAGCTGCGACCTCTGCGTCACCAGTAGCCTGCTGTGCGGCGATCATCTTGTCTGCGGTTTCCATGATTTCCTCACCGGCTTTCTTGCCTTCCTCGAGGATCTCATTGATCGACATCTGCCCGCGGATCTGTCCGTCGTACTCACCGATCTCAAGCTGGCCGGTTCTCATATTCATTCCCATGACCATCTGGGTGTCGACCGCCTCGGTTGCGGCAAGAGTAGTAGTGACGCCGATCTGCGTGTTTACCAGCTGTCTGGTCTTGTTTGGTGCGAAAGTCATCGTGATGGTGATCTTTCTCTTTTTGGTCGCCTCTGTGTTCTGGTTCTGGATGTTCTCGCCCACCTGGACGAGTGCCTCGTTGACCTTTTCAGCGAAGGCTCCGCCTGCCAGAGTGTTGAGGTCGACATTGCTGTTGACGTGTGTCTTTTTCATTGGACTTCCTCCTTGCTTTCTAACAGTTCCGGGCTGTTGTCTGTTGTTAGTGTCTGATGATGCAGTCCCGACTCAATCATCCGAAAAAAATCGTCTTGTTTTTTTCGGTCCTGCTTTGCATCTTCCAGCATCTTGCGCCCCTCCCCGGATAGGGAAGCAGTGGCGGCGTCAATGCGCTGCCGTGTTGCCGGTGCCAGTTGCATCCGCTGGCGTTCCCGCTCGTAGAGTGGTTTGTATATATCCATAAATGCCACGCGGTCATAACCTGCAGATTTTCCGATGCTCCCGCTGCGGTGCATCTGCCAGAGATTAGACCAGCCGATTGACTCGACCGCTCTGCGGATCAGCGGCGGGAGGTACCTGCGGCCGTCTCCCAACTCTCCCT
>ERZ781272.1066-NODE-1066-length-11747-cov-3.615036_pt1 | contig 11747 bp, 7 predicted proteins | sample MGYA00375850_ERZ781272 | MGnify/ENA primary metagenome ERZ781272 (study PRJEB29790, sample SAMN06051246) | human gut metagenome | host: Homo sapiens | place: USA: Cincinnati, Ohio | collected 2013-06-21 | study: EMG produced TPA metagenomics assembly of the Gut...
CGAGTCCGCTGTGCCCCGCGGGGTCGACGACCTTTACCTTGCCGTTGGCGACGACTTGGTCGCCATCCTCGGCGTCGGTGAGCTTCGTGCCTATCTCGACGACGGTGACGGTTTGCCCCTCGTCGGAAAGGTCCTCGTGTGCTGCGAGCTGCGCGCCGGCGGCGAAGAGCTTCTCGAACACCACGACGCCCTTACCGCCCAAGCCGGTGCCGTCGAATGCGAGCTCCACCGCCTGGACGCCGTCGGCTTCGTCGGGGGCGAACGTTGCGGTTCCGGCAACCTGCTTGCCGCCGACGGTCACGGGGTCGCCGGTCTCGGCATCCATCAGCGCGGCCTCGAGCGTGTACTCGACGCCGGGGGTCAGTCCCTCGTATGCGACCTCGTCGACGATGGTGATGTCGGCACCGGTGACGAGCTTGTCGCCGTCCGCTTTGTCGGTCGCCGTGGTGCCGATGCCCACGAGGTGAACGGTCTGCCCCTCATCGTCGATGTCGGCATGGGCCGCCACCTCCACGCCGCCCGACACCAGGGATTCGAAGGCCACGACGTCCTCGCCCGCCAGCAGGCTCCCGTCGAAGGCGAATTGAAGCTCCACCTCGCCGGAGCGCTGCTTGGGCCTGAAGGTCTTGCTCGCGGTCACGGGGTTGCCGTCGACGCCGACGAGCGCCTCGCCGGTGGATTTGAGCATGAGGGTGCCCGTGACGGTGTACTCGGTGCCGTCGGTCTTGAGGTTCTCGTAGTACACGGTGTCTGACAGGGTGACTTCGCCAGAGGCTTGAGCCACATGGTCGCCGTCGGACGCGTCCGTGGCCTCGGTCTGGACCTTGGGACCCTCCTTGTCGTCGAGGCTCATCCACACCGCCTTGGCGGCGGAGGAGTCGCGCTCGATGACGAACGTCTTCTTGATCAGGTCGTAGCCCTCGTTGGCGTCGCTGCGCAGCTCCTCGAGCGTGTACTTGCCGAAGGGCAGCGCTGCCAGACCGTCGTCGACTTCGGCGACGGAGCCGTCCTCGCCGAGGGAGAACCACACGCCCGCCTTGGGGTCCATGTCCGAGGCGTTGACTGCCCCGACGCCCAGCAGCCGGTCGTTGCCGTTGGTGTTGGCGCTGTGCTTGTTCCAGGAGGACGCCGTGGAGACGTTGCCGTTCTTGTCGGTCACGACAACATGGGCCTCGCCCGTCGCCTCGTTGGTCACCTTGAAGGCGACCTGCAGGGACTCGTTGGTGTCCTCGGCCATCTTCGCTATCTCGAGGTCGTTGCGGATGACCTGGTCGAAGAACTCGAGCTCGCCGCCGCCCGAGGAGGCCTTTGCGATGGCGCCGTTCTCGCGGACCTGGAACGTCTTGGGCTCGCCGTCGGTCAGCAGGTAGGAGTCGTTGCTCTTGGTCTCTCGGATCGCGTAGGTGCCGTAGGGCGGCGCGTCGGCGGCGGTCGGCGCGGTGTAGGCGCCCGCCTCCTCGTTCCACGCCGTGGTCACGGTGGCCACCGTCTCGCCAGGCTCGAACCACTCGCCGCCGACCAGCACCTTAGCCGCCGACTCGTTGGTTATGGCGAACTCGATGCCGGAGAGCGTGGAGCCGCAGCCCAACGCACCGTGGGAGTCGCCGCCCAGAGCCTCGGACTTGCCGAGCTTCCTGTCGGACTTCGTGACCTGCACGCCGCCGCGGGCGACGTCGTCCTTGCAGGGGCCGCCCGTCAGGTCGACGACCTCGCCGTTCTCCTTGATCTTCGCCGTCTTCGACCAATCCGAGGCGAGGTACCCCTCGGGGGCCTGCGACTCGACGACCTTGTAGGCGCCGCACGGCAGGTCGCCTGACCCGGTGGCGGCCACGTACGCCTTCGCCGCAGCGTCCCACTCTGCCTCGATGGTTTTCACGACCTCGCCGTCGCCGTAGGACCTTCCGTCGACCAGCGCGCTCTTTCCGGAGGCGTTGACGATGTCGAACCTCGCTCCGGCGAGGCTGGCGTCGCCCTGGGGCGCGCTGCCTGCCTGCGAGTCTTCCTTGGCGACCTTGAGGCCTCCCGTCTTCCAGGTGAAGCTCATGAGCACCTGCGTCGCGGAGCCGGTCTTCACCGAGAAGGCCTCGAAGCCCGTGGACACCTCGTCCGCGCGGTTCTTTACCTTGGACCAGGTGTCGCCGAGGAGCTCGTCCTTGGCCCACTTCTCGAACTGCGCGTTGGTCCCGTAAGCCGCCTCGCCGCGCGAGCCCTGGTAGGCGAACGACAGCAGTACGTGGCTCGCCACCAGGTATTTGTCCTCGCTCCAACCCGTGCCGTCGTACCACCTTTCCGGGAACACGGACTCGTCGAAGCCCGGCGCGCCGTAGCTGAACCACATCGCGGCGGCCAGGTCGCCGTCGGAGATGCCCGACTTAGAGTAGGTCCCCGGCGCGGGCGTGCCCGCCGCGGGTTCGGCGCAGTAGGCCACCTCGCCGTCGGCCCACATGCGCGTCGTGAAGTAGCCGGCGTAGGGGACGTCGTCGCCGACGGTCACCTCGACGGACTCGGAGGCCTGCGCCTGCATGGGCGCCGATGCGCACATGCCGACGAGCAGAGCCACGCTCATCATGATCCGAACGATCTTCGACAAGGCGGCGGTCTCTGTTGCTCTCGCTGTCATGGCCGCCTCCTTAGAACGGGATGTCGTCGTGCGCCAGGCCCTGCCGGCGCGGCTGGTCGTCCTGCGCGCGGCCGAGCGCGCCGCGGGTGGCCGCATCGGCCCGGTCGTGGAGGCTTCGCTGCTTCAAGGAGGCGAGGTAGTCCTGCCGCTGCTGGTCCAAGGCGAGGCGAACCTGCTCCGGCATGACCTTGACCGTCTCGCGCACCTTGCCGCCGTCGGCGTCCAGCACCGGCTTCCCGTCCTCGCCGAGAACGGTCTTCTGCAGCCACACCTCGCGGCCCTTCAGCAACGGGATGTCGCGATAGTCCTCCCCCTTGCGCGACTCGTTCACGTACAGCGGGGAGAACTCGAAGAAGCTCACGTCCCGGCCGTCGATCGACGTGCCCCTGGGCATGGTTGCCGAGTTGAACGTGCGCTGTTCGCCCGTCTCGCGATCCGTGTAGGGGATTCCCTCCCTCACGAAGTTCTTGTGGAGCGTCACGTAGACGCTCTTGCTCTCGTTAGGCATGCGCCCTTCCTTTCAAAACGGTTCGGGCGGGCCGTGCGGCCCGCCTCGTCGGACGGGCGGCGCGCTCGCGGGCAGAAAGCCCTCCTTCCCGGGAAAGGTCCGCGGGCGCGCCGCCCTACCCCAAGTCGGGAAAGGCCGCCGTTTGGACAAGGCGCGCCGAAAAAGGGCGGCACGGGAGTCCGTGCCGCCCTTGGCTTCTCCGTGTGGTCGGGCCTTTCGAAGCCTCGCGCCCCACCCCTATCCGCCCATGACGTCGCGGGCCCAGGCCCCGCTCTTCACCAGGCTGAGTATCAGCAGGACGCAGACGGCCAGATACTGCAGCGCGTAGCTCAGGCCTCCGACGACGCTGTCCATCGGCGTGCCCGTGCCGGCGTTCACGGCATCGAGCCCGCCCAGCACCACGGGGAAGCTTACGAGGATCACGAGGATGATGACGCCCGCCAGGCACACGCTGGCGAAGCTGCGCAGGTACCCGATGCCGATCTGCCTGGTGTCCTCCAGGCCCATGAGGCTCAACGGTATGGGGCTGAACGCCGCCATCAGGTAGAGCTGGATGGCGCGGGCCCAGCTCACCACAAGCGCCACGATATAGGCCACCAGTACCACGACCCAGCTGACCAGCGCCACCACGGCCATCCCCAAAAGCGCTGGCACGTCGTCGTCGGTGGTGGTGATGGACACCTTGCCCATGTCGAGCTCCGCGCCGTTGCCGAAGAGGTCGGTCACCCGCTGGATGGCGATGCGCGTCACCTCGTAGAGCGCCTGCATGAGCTCGAAGGAGTGCTGCACCAGGAACAGGAACACGGCGAAGAACACCAGCAGGAAGACGACCTCCTTCACCGCCGGCATGCTGGAGCTGCCGTCCATGCGCTGGCTGATCTTGATGAGCTGCACGGTGAACACGAAGGAGAGCACCCCGCAGCCGATTGGCAGGATGGCGCTCTCCCACACGCCGTGAACGATGTCGTACATGCTCACGGTGCCGGAGCCGCCCAGCATGGTCTCGAAGCTGGCGGAGAGCACGCCCTCGGCGCCGATGGACCTGAGCACGTCCACCTGGGCTCCGAAGATCCAGTTGCAGAAGTCCCGCAGCATGCCGCAAAGCCACGAGTTGACGGTGTCGGCGATGTCGGCGTGCGCAGGCTGCGGCAGCCAGAGCATCGCCGCGCAGAAGAGCGCGCTGCCCGCGAGCGAGAGCAGGAACCTCCGCTGCGCAGGCGCCGCCCGTCCGATTCTCTCAAGCAAAGCGACCCCCTAGCCCGACACGGTGAACTTGCCGTCGGCGTACGTCACCACGAGGACGGTCCTTGCGGCGTCGTCGGCGTGGAACGCGGCCGAGACGGTCTTGGCGTTGAAGTCGACGGACGCCTCGCCGTCGAAGGAGGCCGACGCCGCCTGGGGCACGTTCTTGGCCATATAGGCAGCCAGCGCCTTGCGCAGCGGCTCCGCGTCGCCTCCGACGAGGCCTATGTATGCCTCGTCCATCCCGCTGACGGATACGGTGCCTTCGGCGACGCCCTCCGAATACTTCTTGCTCACCTTGAAGTCGTCGCTGGACATGGTTGCCGCGCCGCCGGACCGGTCGAATATCAGCGTCCAGGTGACGCTGTCCTGCGAATCCTCGTCGGTGCCGGCGACCGTGAACACGGCCTGCTTGCCGGCGTCGGCCTCCTCCACCTCGGAAACGGTCAGCACGTGGATCTTGCCGTCCGCGCCCTTCTCGATGACCATGCCCTTGGACATCTGCAGCGAGCCCGCGTCGCTCTTCCAGCCCTTGGAGCAGGCGAGCTCGTAGGACGTGAGCGCCGCGGGCGCCGCGGCGCCCTGGCCTTGAGCGGCCTCCTCGACGGGCGCCTCCTCCTGTACGGCCTGCTGGTCCGTCTCCGCCGAGCGCAGGGCGCAGCTCGCGACCGACAGCGCGATCCCGATGGCCAGCGCGCCCGCCGCGATGGCGGCCAGTGCCTTCGTCTTCTTCTCCATTTCGAAATCTCCTTATCCGGTGTATCTGAGGGCGCAGGTGAAGAACGAGATTCCCGTCGCCTTCCTGCACACGTCGCCCGTGCGCGGTTCGTGTATGTACTCGTCGCCCCCCACGTAGATGGCCACGTGGCCGTACTTGTAGAGGATGTCGCCCGGCCGCGCCTGCGACAGCGGCACGACGGTGAGCTCCTTGAGCTGGTCTTCCGTGTAATGGCTGATGCTTATGCCCGCCTGCCGGTAGCAGTACTGGGTGAGGCCGCTGCAGTCCAACCCCACGCCGGGCGTCGAGCCGCCCCAGACGTAGGGCACGCCCAGCTGGCTGTAGGCGGCCTGCACGATGGCGTCGCCGCCGGCCGCGCCCTTCTCGAAGTCGTCGACGCCCATGCCGTCGAAGCGGTACAGGTTGTAGGTCCTCATGACCGACTTCAGGCTCTCCACGTACTCCGAGCTCGTGGCGTAGCCCGCGTCCTTCAGGCCCTCGGCCATCTTGTCCGAATCGCGGTCGGCGATGGCCTCCTTGATGAGCGCGTTGTCCGCATAGCGGCTGTTCTGCAGGAGCACCCTGCTCCTGAACCTTATGCAGTCCGCGTCGCTCTGGAACACGGTGAAGTCGGCCATGACGGTGACGGCCTGGCCGTCCACCTCCTCGTGGGTGGCCCAGCTCGCCTTGCCGGCGACCTCCGGGCAGCTGGCGAAGCTCGATGCCCACTTGATGCCGAAGAGGTTGTGGTCCCTGGTGGCCAGCTGGCTCATGGCGTCGCCCTGGCCGCTCTCGCAGATGATCTGCGCGATGGTGCAGCCTGCGGGATGCCCGTACTCCTCCTGGCACTCCAGCGCCTCGAGCACCATGTCGTAGGTGATGAAGCCGGGAAGGCCCTCGATCATGGCCCTGTCCTGCTCGTCTTGCCAGAAGCCGGCGATCGCGCCCAGGAGCGTCGAGAGGATGAGGCTCGCTGCTACGAAGGCGGCGACGCCCGCCAAGACCCCGCCCAGAACGGGCGCGGCGGTCGAGACGGCCGCCGCGAGCCTTCCGCCGGCTCCGGCCTTCGGCGCGGCGGGCCCAGCCTCGGCGGCCTGCAGGGCGGCGCGCGACCTGGCGTAGTTGGACGCGGCCTGGGCCTCGCCCAGGGCGCTGCCGCCGGCGGCCTTTCCGCCGGTGGTGGCAGATCTGCGGGCGGCCTTGCCGCCAAGGCCCTCCTTGGCCCTTGCCAGCAGGGATTTCGAGCGGGGCGCGCTTTCTGAGGAACCGCCCGGCCCGGCAACGGCCCTGGCTTCTCCGACGGCGCGCTTCGTCTCCTTTGCCGCGACGGCGTTGGCGTCGACAGCGTCCTCCACAGGCGCGAACGGGTCGGGCCCGGGCCTTGCCCTGCGCCGCTTCCGGATGTCCGCAGCCGCCCTTCCTGCGCGGTAGGCGCCTTCGGACCCGGAGAGCTCGTCGCTGTCGTCGAGCTCCCCGACGAAGCCGGCCGCGATGGCGCTCCCGGCCCTGCCGGCGAACCCGTCTTTGGCCGCGGCGGCGTCGGGGGCGCCATCGGCCGCTCCGCAAACGCCGCCCTTGCCGCCCTCGGCGAAGGAGCCTTGGTCGGGTACCTTGAACGTGCCGCCGCCCCTGCTCTCGAACCTGGCGTTGCCGGCCTCCACCGACTCCGCGCTGGCGAAGCCCTGCCTGCGGGCGTCGGGCCCCCTACCCGACATCGCCCGCCGCCTCGGCCTCGTCGGCGCCGGCCGCGGACCCCGCCGCGCGTTTGGCGAAGTAGGCGGCGCGCTTGCGCTCGGCGATCTCGTCGGGCTTGGTGTTGAACAGGTCGTAGAGCGCGCCCTTGGGGAAGTCGTCCACGATGGGCACGCGGGACCCGCCCGCTATGAGCAGGCCGTCGCCGGGGTTGACCGACTCGTCGATGTAGCCCTCCTCCTGCTCCGAGAGGTTCAGCAGCTCCGACCACTTGGCCTTGTCGGCGAACGACTGCCTGTGCAGCATGAGGAAGTCGGAGTTCAGGATCAGGTTGCGGCCGTCCTTGTGGCTCAGCAGGTAGGTGCAGTTCTGGGTGATGCCGGTGCAGATCAGGTTGAACTTGCGCCCCTCCGCCCAGAACCGGCTGAAGTAGCTGATGGTGGCGGGGTGCCCGAAGAGGCTCTGGACCTCGTCGATGTAGAGCCAGGTCGTCACGCCGCGCTCGAAGTTCGCGTACATGCGGTTGCGCACCGCCTCCAGCACCGCGATGATGCCGAAAGCGCGCATGTTGTCGGGCAGGTCCTTGAGCCCCACGCAGGTGATGCGCCTGTCGAAGGCGACGTTGCTCTGGTGGTTGAAGATGGAGAGCGCCCCGGAGACGTATCGCTCGAACCGCAGCGCGACGACCTCGGCCTCGGCCTCCGGCTGCTGCCTCAGAATGTCGTAGAGGTCCTGCAGCTGCGGGATGGCTCCGCTCTTGCCGCAGGTCAGGTACGCCTTCTCCACGCAGCGGCTGATGATCGAGCGCTCGACGTCCGAGAGGCCCTCGTTGCCCTCCGCCATGGACGCGGCGGACAGCGCTAGTACCGCCTCGATCTTGTAGGCCAGCTGGGTCGTCTCCAAAAGCTCGGAGACGTCGCTTAGGTCGAGCGGGTTCAGGTACGTCTCCGAGTCCGGGCCGAACGCCACGTTGCGGCCGCCGAAGGCCTCGGCCAGCAGGCCGAACTCGCCGGCGGGGTCGATGATGACGACGTCGTCCTCGGGGTAGAGCAGCGCCGTGTTGGTCATCTCGCGCTTGGCGCCGAAGGACTTGCCGCTGCCCGGCATGCCGCTTATGATGCCGTTTCGGCTGGCCAGGCTCTTGCGGTTGAGCATCACCAGGTTGCGGCTGCCCTTGTTCTGCCCGTAGTAGCCGCCCCCGAAGTCGTTCAGCTCCAAGGTGGCGAAGGGGGACTGGATGGCTATCTCGTCGGTGAGCATCAAGCGCCCCACCTTCACGTGGTTGCGTCCCAGCGGCAGCACGGAGTTCAGCCCCTCGCGCTGCCGGTAGTCCAGGTTCGCGAGCTCTATGCCCTGCGCCTGCGCCACCGATATCAGGTGCATCGCCTGCTCGTCCAGCTCTTCGCGGGTGGGGGCGTAGGTGAACACCAGCCCCGTGTAGCGGAACATCCGCTGGCTGTCGCCCTTCAGGCACTCGTAGACGTCCTGGGCCTCCTCGCGGGTGAACTTCAGCTCGCTGGGGATGAGGTTGAAGTCGTAGCCCTTGCTCACGGCGTCCATCTGGTCCTCGGACATCTCCTTGTCGATCCACTTCAAGCGGCGGCGGACGTAGTCCTTGGACCAGCGCGGGTTCATGGCCCTCACGTGGAAGCTGATGGCCAACGGCATGGGAAGGTCCACCATGTCCGCCAGGCAGCGGTCGGTCAGGTTGCTCTCGAAGCTGCGGAACGCCAGCACCTGGCACCATACGCCGTCGCTGGTGAAGCAGCTGGCCGAGCCGCCGGGCTTGAACTCCATGGTGTCGGGGCACGCCAGGTCCTTTGCCGTGATCCCGCGGGTGACGCCCAGCTCGTCGTAGCCGAACTCGGCGCGCTCGCGCCCCGGCCGCGTCATCGACCGTATCAGCTGCAGGCGCTCCTCGCCCCGCAGCACGCGGGTGCCGCTGCGCATGCCCGAAAGCACGCCGTCCGCCATGGAGCGCAGGCGCGCCAGCTTGGGAACGGATTCCTCCACCGTGTCGGCGGAGACGGAGAACGTCAGGTAGCGCTCGCGCATGATGTTGGACACGCCTTCGGCCATCTTGTCGTTGAGGATGCGGCTGTACTCGGCGGCGTAGGGAGCGGCGGGCCCCTCCACGCGGCCGAAGAACCTGCGGTTCGACATCTCGCCCTTGGTGAGCGGGCGGTTGAACAGCAGGAGCTGCAGCCCCACGTCCGGCGTCAGGCCGTCGTAGAGCTTGCGCATCTGGCGGCACACCGACTTCTGCGACTCGTCTCCCATGCTCTGGTAGCTGATGTCGCCGAAGCTGACCGTCTGGCTGAACAGCCCCGGCTCCACCTGCGCGATGCCGTCGGCGTACAGGGCGTCGAAGCCGATGAGCCTGTAGACGTCCTTGGCTGCGCGGCGGGCCCTCCCGGCCCCGGCCTCGCCGGCGGCGCGCTCGCGCCGCTGGTTCTTGAGCCGCTTCTCGATCGGGACGTACCTGCCGCCCCGACGCCCGGGCCTCGCCGCCGCCCTCTTGCCTTTCCTGGCGCGCTTTGCGGCCGCCTTGGCCTCCTTGTCGGCGGCCTTCGCCGCGGCTTTGGCGTCTTTGACGGCCCGCTTGGCGGCGGCGCGGCCCTCCTCCCCGGCCTTTGGAGGTCTCTTGGCGCACCCCCCCCTGCCGCCAGCCCCTGGCCAGCCTGTTCCGATCGTTGAATCTCCTGCGCTTCTCGTCGGGCCATGCGCCCGCGGCCAGGGAGAACCCGGGCTCGTAGGTGACGACGCCGTCCTCGGCCCAATGCCGGTATGCCAGCGGGACGAACTCCTCGGGCTTCATGCCCTTGGGCCGCCAGAAGGCCGCCAGCCAGAACGGCATCGAGCACATCATCACGGGCATGGTGGCATCGGCCACCTCCACCCCGACGACCAGGTGCGCGAAGGCGGCGGCCGCCACGCTGGCCGCGATGCCGCCGCCTACGCAGGCGGCCACGCGGGCGGAGAGCTTGCCGACGACCTTCTCCTCGTACTCGCTGATGTCCTTGTGCACGTAGACAACCTGCATGGGCGCCCCCTAGTTGGGCATCCACGAGGTGTCCAGCTGGCCGAAGTACACGGCAGCCGCGATGATGATGGCCCCGCCCGCGATGGTGGAGATGGCCCCCGCGATCTGCGCGCCGCCGCGGGTCTCGTCCTTGATGGCCAGCCCCAGGCTCACCGCGCCCCAGACGACAACGAAGCCGCCCAGGAAGGTGATGCACCCGGAGACCAGGCTGATGATGTTCGATAGCATTTGGATTCCCTTCTGTCGTGTGCCGCCCGCATCGGGCAGCTGCCTGCGTTGCGCTCGGTTCTAGGAGGAAGCCGCCTCCCGCCGCCTCCTCTCCTGCAGGTACGCCCCGTAGTCGAATCGTCCGGGGTACCTGCTGCCCGGATGCCCTGCCAGCAGCTCGTATCGCGGGTGCCTCTGCGTGGGGTACTTGGAGTCGCGCAGCGGCGCGGCGTTGCTGAACAGCACGAGCGCCCTGTCCCTGCCCATGCGGCCAACCTCCGAGGCCTGCATCAGGTCGCGCTCGATGTAGCTGGTGTTGGTGGTGGTCGAGCCGCCGTTGCCTCGGCTCACGTTCTGCGTGTTGACCTCGACGGTCTCCTTGCCGATCATCTCGGAGATCATCTTCTGGGTGTCCACGCTCTTGCCGCCCAGGTAGAGCAGCGTGTCGCAGTTGTCCACGATGGTCTGGGCATCGTCGCCGTAGGCGCTCTTGAGCTGGGCGAAGCTCTGCAGGATGATGGACATGTAGACGTTGCGGCTGCGGATGACCGAGACCACGTGCTCGATGTCCGGCAGCCTGCCCACGTTGGCGAACTCGTCGCAGATGAAATGCACGGGGCGCGCCAGGGAGCCGCCGGGCAGCGCGTCCGCCTTGTCGCAGAGCATGTTCACCGTCTGCCACAGCGTGATGGCCAGCATGAAGCTGAAGGTGGAGGACGTGTCCGAGCTCACCACGAAGACCGCGCGCTTGCCGCCCGCATCCCCCAGCTTCGAGAGCTCCAGCTCGTCGTGGTCGGTGAGGTCGCGCAGCTGCGGCACGGAGAAGGGCATGAGCCGCGTGTTGCAGCTGATGAGGATGCCCTTCATGGTCTTGCCGGCGGCGTCCTTGAAGGCCTTGTAGCGCCACAGCACGAAATCGTCGTCCACGCCCACCGGCTCGCCGACCTGCACCCACCTGAAGCCCGAGGATGCCCGGCGGCCGAACGCGCGGCCCGGCCTCCTCGCGCCGTCGCCCGCCGGCGCGCCGCCCGTCTCCACCAGGCGCATGCCCGTCTCGACCTCCCTGAACAGCAGGTCCAGCGGGCTCGTGTAGTCATCGTCGTCCTCCCTGGCCTGTGCCAGCGAGAGCAGCGTGACGAGCCCGCCGAAGTTGCGGTCCTCGGGCGGGCAGTAGAACATCAGGTAGCCGATGAGGGCGGTGTAGAGCAGCCGCTCGGCCTGCACCCAGAACTGGTCGCCCACGTGGTCCTTGTCGCCGGTGGTGTTCGCGATGAAGCACTCCGCGAACTCGATGATCCCCACCTCGTCGCGGATGAGCGAGAAGGGGTTCACGCCGGCGGAAGCCGACATGCGCACCAGGTTCATGCAGCTGATCTCGTAGCCGCTCCCCACCAGCGCGTTGCCGAGCAGCGGCAGCTGCGTGCCCTTCGAGTCGATGACGAAGTAGTCCGCGTTCATCTGCAGGATGTTGGGTATGGAGTACCTCCAGGTCTTGCCGGCGCCGGTGCCCCCGATGACGAGGACGTTTCGGGGGCGCTCCTCCAGCCTCTTGCCCCTGCGCTTGCCGGGGTCGACTGCGAGCCCGTAGCTCTCGGTGAGGATGACGTTGTTGAAGGGATCCTCGGTGTCCGCGAACCTCAGGCCCTCCGCCTTGGTGCCCCAACGCGCGGAGCCGTGCTCCTCGCCGATTCGGCGGCTCACCCCCGGTTCTTCCGCG
>ERZ781272.1067-NODE-1067-length-11744-cov-3.620412_pt1 | contig 11744 bp, 15 predicted proteins | sample MGYA00375850_ERZ781272 | MGnify/ENA primary metagenome ERZ781272 (study PRJEB29790, sample SAMN06051246) | human gut metagenome | host: Homo sapiens | place: USA: Cincinnati, Ohio | collected 2013-06-21 | study: EMG produced TPA metagenomics assembly of the Gut...
GCGGGGATATCCTCCACGCGCAAGTCCTTGCCCAGATCGTCATAGTACACATCGGCCTTCATTTCCACCAGATCGATGATTCCCTTAAAGGTATCTTCGCTGCCGATGGGGAGCTGAATGGGAACAGCGTTGCACTTCAGCCGATCTTCGATCATCCGCAGGACGTTATAAAAGTCCGCGCCCATGATGTCCATCTTATTGACGTAGATCATGCGGGGAACCTTATAGGTATCTGCCTGACGCCACACAGTCTCGGACTGGGGCTCAACGCCGCCCTTGGCACACAGAACGGTCACAGAGCCGTCCAGCACGCGCAAAGAGCGCTCCACTTCCACAGTGAAATCCACGTGGCCCGGGGTGTCGATGATATTGATGCGGGTATCGGGGAACTGGTTCTTAGACCCCATCCAGTGGCAGGTGGTGGCGGCGGACGTAATGGTAATACCGCGCTCCTGCTCCTGCGCCATCCAGTCCATGGTGGCAGTGCCATCATGGGTCTCACCGATCTTGTAGTTTACGCCGGTGTAGAACAGGATACGCTCGGTAGTGGTCGTCTTGCCCGCATCAATGTGGGCCATGATGCCGATGTTGCGGGTATTTTCGAGTGTGTTTTTTCTCGGCATAGTCTTTCTCCTTAATAGCGGAAGTGCGCGAATGCCTTGTTGGCCTCAGCAGCCTTATGGACTTCCTCACGCTTCTTCACGGCGGCGCCGGTGTTGTTGGACGCATCCATGATCTCGCTGGCCAGACGCTCCGCCATAGTGCGCTCACCGCGAGAACGGGCATAGGCGGTCAGCCACCGCAGACCCAGAGTCTGACGGCGAGCGGGACGAACTTCCAGGGGGACCTGATAGGTTGCGCCGCCAACACGGCGGGCTTTGACTTCCAGGCTGGGCATAATGTTCTCCATAGCCTGTGCAAATACTTCAACGGGATCCTTTTCGGTCTTCTCCTTGATCTGATCAAAGGCCGCATAGACCACCTTCTGGGCCACGCCCTTCTTACCGTCCAGCATCACGCTGTTGACCAGCTTGGTCACCAGAATGGAACCATAAACGGGATCGGGCAGAACCTCTCTTTTGGGAACGTTACCTCTTCTCGGCACGATACTTCCCTCCTTCATAATAATATGATGTCATAGGTACTCAAAAGGCAAATCTGCCTTCCGTGAATGCCTGCCAAAGAGGTAAAATATATATAAACCTGTTCGGCAAAGCTTTCAGTTTGCAGTCCTTACTTGGACTTGGGACGCTTGGCGCCGTATTTGGAACGAGCCTGCATACGGCCGGAAACGCCCTGAGTATCCAGAGTACCACGGATAATGTGATAACGGACGCCGGGGAGATCCTTGACACGGCCGCCGCGGATCATGACGACGGAGTGCTCCTGCAGGGAGTGACCCACGCCGGGGATATAAGCGGTGACCTCGTAGCCGTTGGTCAGGCGAACACGGGCGATCTTACGCAGGGCGGAGTTCGGCTTCTTGGGGGTGGCCGTTCTCACCGCGGTGCAGACGCCTCTCTTCTGAGGGGAGGGCAGATCGGTGTTCTTGTTCTTCAAGGTGTTCAGGCCAAACTGCAGTGCGGGGGATGCGGACTTGTAGGAAGCCTGCTCCCGTCCTTTACGGACCAGCTGGTTAAAAGTAGGCATATTGTTCTCCTTTCTACTAAATGTTCTGGCTGTGGAACACACAGCCTTTATTTTTTGCGGAAAGTCGGCAGACTATTCCGAAAAAAACGAAATTTCCCATCCTTATTTTAAAAGGACGGCCACAGCGGCGCCCACGCTGATGCGGCAGGCATCGCCAAGCTGCGCCATCGTGCACGTTTTCTCCACGGGGACGCCGTTTTCGTCGCAGCTTTTTGCAAGGGATTCCAGCAGCTCCGGGTCCGCGTCGCAGGCCAGAAACACCTTGGCGGCCTGCCCCTGAGAAATGGCTCTGCGGGATTGCTTGATGCCCACGACCCTGGACTTTCCTGTTAATTCCTCCAGCACGCGGTAGATCCCTCACATTCGCATGGCAAAATTCGCGGAATATCCGCGCAGGTTGAAATTGTACCATGATTTATGAGCACAGTCAAGCGTTTGTTCGGAATCTCTGCCGAATTTTTTCATATTCCGCCTTCTGCGGTTTAAAAAGGTGACACAGTACGGAAAATCCCCCGCAGCCAGTCGGCCGCGGGGGATAAAAAAGCTGAAAATCAGCGCTTGCTGAACTGGGGCGCGCGACGGGCGGCCTTGAGACCGTACTTCTTGCGCTCCTTCATACGAGGGTCGCGGGTCAGGAAACCGGCCTTCTTCAGGATGGGACGGTTGTCCTCGCTGGCCAGCAGCAGAGCACGGGCGATGCCGTGGCGCAGAGCGCCGGCCTGACCGGACACACCGCCGCCGGTAACGGTGGCGACAATGTCCATCTTCCCGGTGTTTTCAGTGGCCTCCAGAGGCTGACGAACCACCATCTTCAGGGTGTCCAGACCGAAATACTCGTCGATGTCACGGCCATTGATGGTGATAGAACCAGTGCCGTTGGGGAACAGGTGAACGCGGGCGACAGAGGACTTTCTCCGGCCGGTGCCGTACAGATAGGGCTTCTTAGACTGATACATTCTGTTCTTCCTCCTTATTCCGCGTCGAGCGCCACGGGCTTCTGGGCCTGCTGCTCGTAGTTTTCATCGGCATAGATGTGCAGACGGGTCAGAGAAGCGCGGCCCACGCTGTTCTTGGCCAGCATGCCGCGGACAGCCTCGCGCATGGCGAGCTCCGGCTTCTCCTTCATCAGGATGCGGTAAGGAGTTTCCTTCAGGCCGCCGATCCAGCCGGAATGAGTCCGGTAGAACTTCTGGTTGCCCTTGTCGCCGGTCAGCACAGCCTTGCCTGCGTTGATGATGATGACAAAGTCGCCGCAGTCGGCATGGGGAGTGAAGGTGGGCTTGGTCTTGCCGCGCAGGATGTCAGCAGCCCGAACGGCCGTCTTGCCCAAGGGCTTGCCGGCGGCGTCCAGGATGTACCACTTGCGCTCAATATTGGACGCGTTCGCCATAAAAGTGGACATATTTTTTCCTCCGTATATGAAATTCTTGATTTTCTTTACAAACCTGATGGTTCAGGGTAAAATCAGAGCAAGATTATTTATACCACCGGATGTCTGCAATGTCAACACGAATTTAATTTATCTCCACCATTGCTTTTATTTTCTTTGTTTTTCTTTTAATATCTCTTGAATTCTAACTTTCCATTTTTATTTTTTTACACAGAAAAACGGAGGCGGCGTACCGCCTCCGCTGGGAATCGGACACCCTATATCATATGTAACCGCTACAAGATCCACTGCACCAGCAGCAACAGGATGAACCCCGGCAAGCCTAAGACCCCCACAATCAGGGCGTTCCATAGGTTCAGCCCCAGCGCAATGCCGGTCCACGGGGCCGCCAGCCCCGTCAGGTACAGGGCAAGGAACCCCAGCAGCGTGTTGGCAAGCAGCTTGAGTGCCAGCCGCAGCGGCGCTTTAAAAATGCGCAGAAGGGCCGCCAGCAAAAAGACCGCCAGCAGCCCCGCGATTACTTTTTGACTCAGGTCCATGTGGCGGCCTCCTCCGTCTTTGCCATCGCCGCCGTATCGGGGCAGCGGGCCTTGATCGCGCGGATCAGGTAATTGCACCGGGCTTTGGCAGCGCTGATTTGAAAGATGCAGGATTCCACCAACTCCGGGTCCGTGGCCAGATCAAACTGGCGGTACGCCAGAGACAGCTCGCCCTGCGCCATCCGCAGCTCCGCTTGCAGGGCCTCCAGCATAGAGTCCTGCGCGGGACGTTTGGAAAAGAACGCGCTCTTCATACGACTCCCCCATTTCCTTACGCTCTATATCTTACGGAGAGTTTGGACAATTATTCCAATTTTTATACAGGAGAGTACCATATGGAACATGAGAATTACATGCGCCGGGCATTGGCCTTAGCTCAAGAGGCGGCAAACGCCGGAGAAGTGCCGGTGGGCTGCGTCATCGTCCGGGACGGATGTATTGTGGGCGAGGGGCGCAACCGCCGGGAGGAGCTGTCCGCCGCCGCCTCCCACGCGGAGATGGAGGCCATCGCCGCCGCCAACCGGCATCTGGGCAGTTGGCGGCTGGACGGCTGCGCGCTGTATGTGACGCTGGAGCCTTGCCCCATGTGCGCCGGGGCGATTTTGAACGCTCGTATTTCCAAAGTATTCTATGGCGCGCGGGACCCCGCCTTCGGCGCTTGCGGCGGCGTGACAAATCTGTTCATGGAGGACTTCCCCAATCCGCCCGCGCTGGTAGGCGGCGTACTGGCGGAGGAATGCAGGGCCGTGCTGGCGGCATTTTTTCAAAAGCTGCGAGGCAGCGAAGATACAAAACGGTGAAAATTTGTTGGACAGGCGCGGGATTTAAGACTTTTGTAACAATTTCGGCTGGTTTTGTTAATAGAACTCCTGTATCTTAATACTTGCAAGAGACAAAACTTCTTTTCATCCAATCTTCCAAAGCAAAACAGGCCAGCCTGCCGGCTGGCCTGTTTTGCTTTTTTATTTACAAACGTGCATTGTGTTTCGGCCCTGCCATGCGAAAGGCGCAAACCAGCCGCCTTGGAACCTTAATCGGCAAACAGCTTCATCCGTTGGATTCTTTCACATCCACACCGCGCCTGCCTGCCGTGAACTGTGCCGCACATGGCAAAGCTCAGAGCGTCTCCGCCAGCGCCGCCGCCCGGGCACAGGCTTCCGCCACAAGGGCGTCCGCGTCCGCGCCGTCCAGATCCAGTCCGTCCGCCGCCACGCAGTCCAGCGCTCCGAAGCCGAAAAATTTCTGGATGGCCCGCAGATAAGGCAATGCCTGCTCCATGGGGTCGCCGGGCGCATATGCCGCGCCCCGGGTGGTGAGGAACACGCACCGCTCCGCCCGGCAAAGGCCGCGCAGCCCCTCTTCCGTCCCGCGGAAGGTGATCCCCTCCACCGACACGTTTTCAATGTAAATTTTCAGCAGAGCCGGAAAGCTCATGTCCCAAAACGGCGCGGCGATCACCACCAGATCGGCCGCCGCCAACTGCCGCGCCCGGTCAAACCGCACATCGTCGATTTTCCCGGTCTGAAGCAGTTCTTCCCGTCCCGCAAAAAATTCGCCGCTGAGTGGACGCAGGTCCTCCCGCATCAGATTTACCGTGGTCACCTTCCAAGTTTTCGGCAGCGCGGCAAGAAACGCCTCCGCCACCTTCCGCGTGCGGGACTGTTTGCCCCGAATGCAGCAGTCAATGTACAACGCCCGCTTCACAGCACCCTCCGTTCCTGCCCGCCGCCAGAGGCGGCTTTCCTCTTTGGCAGATTCCATTTTATTTTATATAAATAGTATACTAACCCCGAAAAGCCCCGTCAAGAGGGATCGCGCACATTGGCACAAAGTCCGCACCGGCGAGGAAGCCCCCTGCGCCTCGCATCACATCATTCGGCAAGCAATTCTTTCGTGGTCGTCCGCTTTCGTTTTTTCTCTTGACAGGTTCAGTCTATTGTTATAGACTGCATATAGTCTATGATAATAGACCAAGGAGGCCGCTATGACATATAAACTCTGTGACAGTGAGTATCGGTTCATGCAGGTGGTGAGGGACGCCGCGCCGGTTTCCTCCCCCGCGCTGGTGGAACTGTGCCAAGAAAAGCTGGGGTGGAAGAAATCCACCACCTACACCGTCCTGAAAAAGCTGTGCGGCAAGGGCTTGCTGAAAAACGAAAATACGCTGGTGAGCGTGCTGGCCCCGCGCGAGACGGTGACCGCCGAAGCAGCGGAGGATTTCGTGGAAAAGGCGTTTTCCGGGAGCCTGCCGTCGTTTTTGACCGCGTTTATGGGCGGGCGAACGCTCTCTAATCAGGAGGCGGAGGAGTTGAAGCGTCTGATCGACGCTCATAGGGAGGGTGCGCAATGACAGCTTTGACGGCGTTTTTTCAATCCTTGCTGGACTTGAGCCTGACGGCTCTGCCGGTGATGGGAGCGGTGCTGCTGGCGCGGTTTTGTCTGCGCCCCGCGCCAAAGAAGTACAGCTATGTTCTTTGGGCCGTGGTGGCGTTCCGACTGGTGTGTCCCGTGAGTCTTCCCTCCCCCATGAGCCTGTTCAACTCCGCGCCCGTGCAGACTGCGCAGGAGACGGCGCAGAGCGTCATCCGGGAGTTTGGACAAACGGCGATTCCCCTTCTATCGGATCACACGGCCCACTCCACCCCCGCTGCGCCGCAGAACGCGCCGGAGGCCATCACAACGATGACTGTCTCCCCCATGGAGGTTCTGGCGCTGCTCTGGGTGGTGGGCCTGAGCGCAATGCTGGTTTGGGCGGTGATCTCCGATCTGCGAATCCGGCGGAACGTGGCACAGGCGGTGCGGCTGGAGGACGGCGTTTTCCAGTGCGACGGGTTGAAGACTCCCTTTGTGCTGGGGTTTTTCCGTCCAAAGATCTACGTTCCCTTCCGTATGGAACCGGGAGAACTGGCGCACATTCTGCTTCACGAGCGGACGCACCTGCGCCGGGGCGATCCCTGGTGGAAGCTGCTGGGTTTTGGAATCCTCACGGTCTACTGGTGGAATCCGGCGGTTTGGCTGTGCCACAATCTGTTTTGCCGGGACATGGAAATGAGCTGCGACGAGGCGGTTTTGCAAAAGCTGGGGCCGGAGGTAAAACAGCTTTACTCCCTGTCTCTCGTCTCCTTCGCCGCCGGCCGGCACTTCCCCGCAACCGGGCCGCTGGCCTTTGGGGAAAACGACGCCAAGCCCCGGGTGAAAAACATCCTGCGCTGGAAGCGGGCGGTTCCCGCCGCCGCGTTTTTAGCGACGGCGCTGTGCCTTGTCGCGGCGGTGATCTGCGGCACGAATGCGCCGGTGGGCAGGGGCTGGGCCCAGACATCAGGAACTGTCAGCGCGGGAGGACGGACGGCGCTGGAATTTACCTATTCCGTACCCGGAGACATCAACTCCTGCCTTTTTTACGAGGATGTATACGACCACGGGGAACTGGTTGCCCGAAACCCGGTGTGCTATTTTGATTTTAACGCCGAGGCAAATCACGCGCCCCGGCGGGGAACCGCGTCTCTCGCCGGGTATATGGACACCGGATTCTCCAGCGGCGGGTGGCATTTCTCACTGCCGATTGACGGCGGAAACGTGGGCTATCCCTATTCCTCCGCGCTTCCTCAGCGGGACTATCGCGCGCTGGTCGGCCCAGCCTATCCGGGTCAAAACGGGGACAAAACTCGCCGTGCGCTGAGCGAGCTGGACGTTGTGGGCGTGCTCACCCTGTCCGACGACGACGGAAGGCTTTCCGGAGCCGGTTCCGTCTTTGAAAACTTCTCCCCTGCCGCGCTGTTTGCCGACGGGCTGACAGACGTAGCGGCAGTCCTTCGAGTGGAGTTTTCCCGTCTTGGCGGCGAGGAGCTGCGGCAGGAGTTTTTATCCAACGGCCCCGGAGCCGGCGCCGCGCAGGACGGCAACCAGATCACGGTGAAAGGTACATCCGCCGGCGTAGGCGTGGATTTTACGGCGGAGCTTGCAAAACCGGTGCGGTCTTGGGCCATCTATGAGGACGTCTACGACCACGGCGTTCTGGTTTCCAGCATACCCCGAATCTCAGACGGCTTTTTGGAAGACGGAACCGGCGTCACCTCCCGGAATTTTTCCGGAACCTTGACCTGCCAAGTCTCTTATGACGGGACAGGTACGAATTTCGGCAATGCGCTTCATTGCAGCTACGGTGAAACCGGCTCTCCCGCTATGGCGGAGTGGACGGTTGGACTTCCTGCGGCAGGGTATAACGGGGCGGGCATGATCCCCGGCTATATAGACTCGCTCGACGGCAGGAAATCCCCCACGAAAAAGACCTTCTCTCTGGCGGATGCCCACGAAGCTGTTCTGCTCACTTACCTTTTTTCGGAGACAACCACCGGCTTCACGGTCTATCAGGTCGGGAAAGATCCCACCCAAATCAACGACGGAGCGGTGCGGTTCCGGCTGGTAACCTCCGTGGAGAGCGGCTCCGGCTCGTTATCCAGCAGCGCCATGCGGCTCTACGCCCTGAAAAATCCCTACATAGGCGATGCCGCGGCAGATGGAAAGCTGTTGAATGCGCTGGGAATCGGCGATTTCGGCGATTACAAGCTGGAACTGTTCACCGCCGAACGCCCCTATATACTTCAGATCAATTTCCAAAACGAACCGTCCGACCCGGACGCATTAGACGCAGCCATGTTTGAACCAGCCACTCTGCTGCTGGCTTTGATTGACAATCTGGAAGAAGTCCGCTGGACCTACCCGAAGACACAAGACGGCAAGCCCACGCTTGTCACTGTCTATTTTAAAGAGGACAACGCCCTCTGCCCCGCCGGGATGACAACCAAGGACTGCGGTGCAAACCTTCAGAATCTACAAACGCTTCTGGACTATCTGGGCGTGGAGACTAGCGCGGCGAACAGCGGGTCCTGAGCAAACGCGCGAGATTTCCCCATAAAACCATGTGGTATTTCATTTTGCGCTCTCTGCTCACTCCAATGAAATCCCGAACGGCAAAAAGCAGCCGCCATCCTTTCGGATGGCGGCTGCTGCATATTTTCTATTTTCACTTTTCCGCAAGCGAAGCAAATCGCTTTTGGGTACTTTTGCGGTTTCCCCGGCTCACAGCTCCTTGACGGTGTAAAACACCGCCAGAATGAAGACCACAATTCCCAGCGTCCACAGGGCATAATAGGCAATTGTGGCACTAAAGAGGGACAGCACGGTGGCAATGGCGGAAAGGCCGCAGGTGGCGAAGAGAATCGTGCAGTCCGCGTCCTTAGGGAGAATACGGACATTGCCCAGCATTCCGTCGGCCCGCTCGATCTTCCGGGCGGTCAAAGCAGCGGCAGCCAGCAGAACCAGATACACACACGCCCCCACAATTACATAGGTCTTCCAATAGATATTATCCACCCCGTGGCGGCAGACCCAAGTAGCAAACAATCCGGTTCCCAAAATCGTCATAGCATAGAAGCAGTCCCGCGCATACAAGCACCAAAGAACGCCCAGCAGCATCACCGCCGCCGTGACCACGCAGAGGATCGTCGTACCGGAGGGATAGACCGTTTTAACAAGCCAGTTGCCCGCAGAAAAGAACATTCCCGCAAAGATCACGGTCCAAGCCAGCGTCCGCTTCCACCCCGCCGTCTTCCGCCAGACAACGGCTAAAATCACGCCCAGCACAAGGACGGCGGCTCCGATTCCGATCATGGTGGGCATAGCTGCGTCCCAGCCCAGCATCTGATCCACATTGCCGTTGATATAATATTTCCGGACCATCAGCAGATAAATTTCCGCCAAGCATCCTCCAATGAAAAATTTAAGCGCACCGTTCAGGGGCGCGTTGTCCTTCTTGAGTTCGTCCGCTTTGTTCTTCTTCGGCATTTATTGCAACCTCCATGGGCAATTTTAGAATCAGCGCAAATATGTGCCCGCGCATATCGTGTTATTTTAGCAGATTGTTTGCGTTTTTGCAAGGGCTTTCCGCAAAAAAGGCGGCAAGGGGCGGCTGTGCCGCTTGTCCGGCGAACAAAACCGTGCTATACTGATAATTCCCGGAACATTCGTCTTTTTTCCAAATTTTTAAAGCGAGGGAAACGATTCATGAAACGATTTTTAGCTGCCGTATTCTGCATGGCGCTTTTTTGCAGTCTGACAGGCTGCAAAAGCACCGGAGAAAGCTCGGCGGAATTTTATGCTATGGACACCACCATGAACGTCACCGCCTACGGTACGGGCGCGAAAAGCGCCGTGAGCGAGACGCAGGCAGAGGTGGACCGGCTGGAGGCCCTGCTCTCCCGCACCCGGAGCGACAGCGAAGTCAGCGCCATCAACGGCGGCGCGGCGGACGCGCCGGTGGCCGTAAACATTGAGACAGCGGGGCTTTTGAACGCCGCTTGGAGTTACAGCCACACCACCAACGGCGCGTTCGATATCACCATCGCCCCTGTGGTTTCCGCATGGGGCTTTACCACGGATCATTATCAGGTACCGACCCAGCCGGCGCTGGACGCGCTTTTAAACGCCGTGGATTACACGGGCGTTTTGGTAGAGGGCATTTCAAGCAGTTCCGCGCGGGTGACGCTGCGGAAGGGGCAGGCCGTCGATCTGGGCGGCATCGCCAAAGGATACGCCTCCGACTGTGTGGAGGCGATTCTGTCCGAAAACGGTGTGGAACGCGCTATGGCCTCCCTCGGCGGCAACATCTATGTCCGGGGGACCAAGCCGGACGGGAGCGCATGGCGCGTGGGGGTGCAGGACCCTGACCGTTCCGGCGGCTTTGTGGGGGTTCTGTCCCTGTCGGACGCCTTCGCTGTGACCTCCGGCGGCTATCAGCGGTATTTTGAGCAGGACGGCAAGCGCTATCACCATATCATCGACCCCGCCACCGGCTATCCGGCGGAAAGCGGCCTCACCTCCGTCACCATTGTGGCGGATGGAAACAAGACGGAGACACCGAATACTCCCGGAAACGGAACCATGTGCGACGCATTTTCCACCGCCATGTTCGTCATGGGCGAAGAGAAGGCTGCGGAATTCTGGCGCTCCGGCGCATATAATTTCCAGATGGTGTTGGTGACAGAGGACGGCCGGGTACTGGTGACGGACGGCCTTGCGGACAAATTTGAGCAGGAGGATGGCAGCGGCTATGCCTATGAAACAATCTCCCGCACTCCGTCCTAAACCTGCGGACGCGCTGGTGGTGCTGGCGGTCATTCTGCTGGCGTGCGCCATGGTGGCGGCTGTTTGGGGCGGCGGCGGACGGGGCCTCACCGCCACCGTCTCTGTGAACGGTCAAGTGACGGAAACCGTGGACCTCTCCCGTCTAAGCGATCCGGTGGTGCGAGAACTGAGCGCAAACGGTTATACGCTCCATGTCCGCCTGTTCTCCGGCGGGGCGGAGGTTGTGGATTCTACCTGTCCAAATCAGGACTGCGTTCACACCGGGCACATCACCCAAGCGGGGCAGAGCATTGTGTGCCTGCCCGCGCGGATTTCGGTGACGCTGTCCGGCGGGGCGGAAAACGGCGTAGACGCCGTATTGGGGTGAGCGCATGAAGCTGACGACAAAGCAATTGACGCTGTGCGCCGTGCTGACGGCGCTGGCGCTGGCACTGAGCTACGTGGAAAATTTTCTTCCGCTCTCTCTGGCGGTACCCCTGCCGGGAGTAAAGCTGGGCCTTGCCAACATTGTCACGGTCTTCGCGCTGTATGCGCTGGGAACGTGGCAGGCATTTTTGATTCTGATTGCCCGGTGTACGCTGGGCGCACTGTTCGCGGGAAATCTAAACGCGCTGCTGTTCTCCCTGTTCGGGGGGCTTTCGGCCATGGCGGTCATGGCGCTGCTGTCCCGCTCCAAACATCTTTCGCTCTACGGCGTATCCATCGGCGGCGCGGCGGCCCACAACTGCGGACAAATCGCCGCGGCGATGCTGACGCTGGGCAACACGGCTCCTCTTTATTATCTCCCCCTCCTGCTGGGGGTATCCCTGTTTACCGGAGCCTTGACGGGCTTTGCGGCGGGGCTTTTGTTCCGGGCACTGGAACACACTTCGTTAAGGAAAGCGTGAGCGTATGGAAAGAAAGGACATCAGCAAAAAAGATCAGATCATTTTGCAGCAGCTGGACGTGATCCGCACCATGACGGAAAACAATTTGAACCGGATGGGAACGGATTTCTGGGGCCACCCCGCCACTCCGCCGGA
>ERZ781272.1069-NODE-1069-length-11738-cov-2.893863_pt1 | contig 11738 bp, 11 predicted proteins | sample MGYA00375850_ERZ781272 | MGnify/ENA primary metagenome ERZ781272 (study PRJEB29790, sample SAMN06051246) | human gut metagenome | host: Homo sapiens | place: USA: Cincinnati, Ohio | collected 2013-06-21 | study: EMG produced TPA metagenomics assembly of the Gut...
TACACAGCGGGCAGTCCACCGTCGAAGACACTTCATAGATGACCTGCTTCATCATTTCCTTCTCATCAATACCATTCATTCCCATATTGATATCGAGAATACGTGCGCCGTTCTCTTCCTGCGCCATCGCCATCTCACGGACCAGATCCAGCTTGCCCTCGCGAAGCTCTGCCTGCAGCTTTTTCTTTCCCGTCGGGTTGATACCCTCGCCGACAACGATAAAACCGCCATCCAATGTAATTTCCACGTTCTGACGTTCCGATGCCAGTATTCTTCTGTGTGTGGCAAGCGGCTGGTGCATCTGCATGCCTCTGACCGCATCCGCCAGCGCCCGGATATGCGCTTCTGTCGTTCCACAGCATCCGCCAACAATGGATGCGCCTGCTTTTACCAGCGCAGCACCTGCCTCGGCAAATTCTTCCGGGGTCATGCGATATACCGTCTTCTTGCCTTCAAGTTCCGGCAATCCTGCATTTGGTTTTGCAATCAATGGAACGGTTGAATACTCTGCCATCTTCTCTACGAGCGGCACCATCTCCATCGGTCCCGTCGAGCAGTTCACACCAATCGCATCCACGCCGAGCGACTGCAATACAACAACCGCTGTCTCCGGAGGGGTACCAAACAGCGTACGTCCATCCTCGTTATAAGTCAGTGTCACCATCACCGGAAGATCACATACTTCACGGATCGCAAGTACGGCTGCACGACACTCCTGCAGACTCATCATCGTCTCTACCACAAAGAGATCCGCCCCGGCATCGGCAAGAATACGCGCCTGTTCTTTATACACTTCCACCAGTTCCTCAAACATGAGCTCGCCCATCGGAAACAGCTGCTGTCCGGTCATTGTCATATCTCCGGCCACAAGTGCTTTGCCATCCACTGCCTGCTTCGACAGTTTCACAAGTGTGCGGTTGATTTCTTCCAGTCGGTTCTCAAGTCCATACTCTTCCAGCTTAATGCGGTTTCCCGTAAAAGTCGGTGCATACACGATGTGCGTTCCGGCTTCTACATACCGTCTCTGTAAATCAAGGATCACATCCGGATGTTCCATCACCCATGCTTCCGGGCAGACACCGATCGGCATCCCCGCTTCCATCAGGTTCGTGCCGGTCGCACCATCCAAAATGATCGGTCCTTTTTCTTTTATAAAATTGGCAAATTCTGTCTTCGTCATTTTTGTTCCTCTTAACATCAGACTTGATGTTTTTTTCTTTTCTTTGATATAATATGAAATGAAGGTCAAAAGGTATCTTGCCCCTCACTTATGATTCATCCAATTACCATATGCTTCGCATATCTTTAAACATAATATTCTAAATTATTATTTTTTACAAGTAATATCGAAAGAGGTTTTTATGAATGCTGTAAAATTAATTGCACTTGATCTCGACGGCACACTGTTCAACAGCCAGAGCCAGATCAGCGCACATAACATTGATACAATTAAAAAGGCGAATGAAGCCGGTTCAACAGTTGTCATCTCGACCGGCCGTCCATACAACGGACTTCCTTTCGAGCAGTTAAAAGGCTCCGGTATCCGTTTCGCCATCACGACCAACGGCAGCGCCATCTATGAAATTGAATCCGGAAAATGCCTGTTTGAAGAGGCAATGGATGAGGAAATCATCCTTCCGATTCTGGATTTTCTGCTCACAAAAGATATTCATATGGATGCTTTTATCGGCGGAAAAGGATATACCCCTGTACAGTGCGTAGCTGCCGGACAGAAACTGGCTAATCCACCGGCCTTGAAGCACTATATTTTAAACACCCGTGTAAGAGTTGATAATCTTCCGCTGTTCATCCATGAGAATCAGCTGAAGGTGCAGAAAATGACCCTGAATTTCTATCCGGAAGGCGGTATCTTCAAAGACCGCGAAGAAGTGCGCAAATACCTAGAAAGCAATCCGGCGGTCACAACCGTTTCCGGCGGATACAACAATCTCGAATTCACGCGGGCCGATGTCAACAAAGGTGTCGGTCTGCAAAAAATGGCACAGCTTCTTGACATTCCGGTCGCACAGACGATGGCTGTGGGTGATACCGAAAATGATCTCGCCATCATCCGTGCCGCCGGGTTCGGTGTTGCCATGGGAAATGCAACTGCTGCCGTCAAAAGTGCTGCAGATTATATCACGACCAGCAACGATGAAGACGGCGTTGCAACCGCAATCGCCCATTTTCTACGCCTTGCGTAAAATTTCCACACATTTTTTCAGAGCCTCTATGGTCTGATCTACTTCCAGCCGGCTGGTCGCACGCCCCATCGTAAAACGGATGCTTCCGGCCGCATAATCTTCCGGCACATGAATAGCTTCAATGACATGGGAAATTCTTGTCTGCCCTGTATTGCAGGCAGATCCTGCGGATGCGCAGATTCCCTCTTCCTCCATCAGCACCAATAAAGCAGTCGCGTCCACTCCCCGGATGCTGAAATTGACATTTCCAGGCAGTCTCTGGTACCGGTGACCGTTCAGCCTTGTACCCGCAATCTCATGCAGCACCCGCTCCACAAAATAGTTGCGCAGCCGAATCAGCCGCGGTCTGGTATAGCGCATTTCCTGCACAGCAATATCCAAAGCCTCCGCCATGCCCACAATTCCCGCCACATTTTCCGTGCCTGCGCGTTTTCCACGCTCCTGGCTTCCTCCATGAATAAAGGAAGGAAGGTTCTCATCTTTTCGCACATAAAGAAATCCCACGCCTTTTGGTCCATGAAATTTGTGTGCGCTGGCGCTGAGATAATCGACCGGAAGCTGCGCCAACGACAACGGAATCTGTCCCACCGCCTGCACCGCATCGGTATGAAAATCCACACCTTTGCTTTTTGCGATTGTTCCAAGTTCCGTGATTGGTTCTATGGTTCCGATTTCGTTATTTCCTGTCATAATGGAAACGAGCGTTGTATCCGCTCTTATTGCATCTTTCAGTTCTTTCGGATCTACCAAACCGTAATCATCCACCTGCAGATAAGTCACGTCATACCCCAGACTTTCCAGATATTCACAGGAACGCAGTATTGCATGGTGCTCAATCTGACTCGTAATAATATGCTTTCCCTGCTCCTTTTTTGCACCCGCCACATTTTTTACCACCCAGTTATCCGATTCGCTTCCTCCCGATGTAAAAAAAATTTCCTCGGGATGTGCATCCAGCCGGTATGCGATTTTTTCTCTTGCGTCTTCCATTGCTTTCTGTGCCCTCTGCCCCATCCCATACGCTGTAGATGCATTGCCATATTCGTCCATGAGATAGGGGTCCATCGCTTTGCGCACCTGCGGAAGCATATCCGTGGTGGCCGCATGATCCATATAAATTTTACAACTCATATTCTTTCCCCTTCTTTCATACGATAGTTACTAAGTTTTTACCTTGGAGTTTCCTTTGACTTTATCCCGTTTTACCAAAAATCCACTTATCACCGGCACTCTCCTCATGACCGCGGCCGGTATAATCAGCCGCATCGTAGGTTTCTTCTATAGAATATTCCTCTCGCGCGCAATTGGTGCAGAGGCTCTGGGAATCTACCAGCTGATTGCCCCGGTTTTTTCCATGTGCTTTGCATTGACAGCCTCCGCCATCCAGACTTCCATCTCCAAATTTGTAGGAGACTCCATCGGCAAATGTCAGGGAGATTCCTGTGGAGAAAAACGCGCCCGTACTTATCTTATGATCGGTCTTATTCTCTCCTGCACACTTTCCATCATGGTCGGTGCTTTTATTTATTGCAATGCCAACTGGCTGGCCCTGCATCTGCTCGGAGAAGCCCGCTGTGCACCGCTGCTCGTCATGCTCACGTACAGCCTGCTCCCTAGCTGCATCCACGCCTGTATCAACGGATATTACTATGGAAAGAAAAAAGCGTTCATCCCCTCACTCTGTCAGATTATCGAACAGTTTGCCCGCGTGGGAAGCGTCTATCTGATTTATGAAGTCGTATCCGACAAAGGCCTTCCCCTGACCGCCGCCCATGCCGTAGCCGGACTTGTCATCGGTGAATTTGCCGGATTGCTTGTCTGCTCCCTCGCCTTTTTTTCAGAAAAAAGGCTCCCTTTGGGCTCCTATAAAAGTATGCGGCCGAGCAGTCGGAAAATGACAACGCTAATGCTATCCATGATTTTCCCACTCACCTTAAACCGTGTTTCTGTTGCGTTATCTGCCAGCCTGGAAAACCTTCTCATTCCACAAAAGCTGCAGGTCTATGGCTACACTGCCGGGGATGCCCTGAGTATCTATGGTATCCTCACCGGAATGACAATGTCCATCATTTTATTTCCATGCGTGCTGACGAATTCCTTCTCCGTACTGCTTCTGCCCGCCATCTCGGAGGCCAAGGGAAAAAATCAGACGCGCCAGATACAGACTGCAACAAAAAAAGCACTCCTTTACGGACTGCTTCTCGGTCTCTTATTCACATTTTTCTTTTTATGCACTGATAACTGGATTGGAAACCATCTTTTCCACAATGCACTGTCCGGAACCTTTATCTGTAAACTTTCGTGGCTGTGCCCACTGCTGTATATCACCAGTCTTCTCGGAAGTATTCTTCACGGACTGGGAAAGGCGCGGCAGGTGCTTTTTGTCAATCTTCTCGCCTGCGGCATCCGTATCAGTATGATCTGGTTTCTTGTTCCGGCATATGGAATCGGGGCTTATCTGTGGGGACTTCTTCTGTCACAGGTATTTGCGACAATTTCCAGCGTGCTTGTATTAAGGGAGTACTTATGAACTATTGCGCGATTTTAGCTAAACTGTTAAAATAGATATTGTTGTTAATTTTAGCTAAATACATCTTTAATTTAGCAGAAAGGAGGATTTTACAAAGCAAGTAAAAAAAACTTAAAAATTTTTATGGATACAAAAGGAGAATATTTATGAAAAACTTGAAACACAACAGAATATTTAGTATTATTTTAGTAGCAATTATTTTTTTGGTCAATATTAGTACTCCTACTATTGCCAATGCAAAAAATAACGTTGTTAACCGCTATACCGTAAAAGATGAACATCATATTTATAAAGTCCAAGTCACTGACAAAGGGAAAAAACATATAGTAACTGCTATACAAACGGACTCAAATGATAAAATCATCATAACAACAACTAAAAAGAAAATAAAAATTAATTATTGTAAATATATTGGCAAAAACACATTTGGTATAAAAAAATACAAACACACTACCAAAACTATTTTAAAACATAAAACAAAAAAAACAACTACTAAAGCAACTACAACCGGATATAATCTTAAAAAAAGTACTATCGGGTGTGACTCAAACGGAAATAAATATTGGTATAAATTAGGAAATGGTAAAGATTCAAATTACATTGAAGTAGGATGTATTGCATCATACAAAGTAAATATTAGTGAGAATAAAACAGATGTAACTAATTTCACTTCTGCTGTTAATGAAGCTACTTCTTGTTATAAAAAGTCCTGTGTTGAAATTGGTGCAGGTGCAGTATTAGATATTGTCGGTTTACTTTGTGAATTTGCCACTTTAGGTTTGGGCTCTGGAATAGCAGCTTCTTTAATTATTTCCTCAGTTGGTTGCACAGCTGCAAGTGTATCGAACATAGCAGAATTTAATCAACATATCAATGATGCTGCTATATACTATGAAATAGTCAAAAAACACGGAACAATGCAATAAATATATTAAAGGAGCTAAAACATGAAAAACGAAAAAATAAATTTTAAAGAACAGGGATTACTATTTAAAATTTTGTATATTATATCTGCAATTATCCCAATCCTATCAATTGTTATGCTTATTGCGACCGGATTTACCCCTTATATTTATGTTACAGCAATTTTCATTGTTATTTTTAATATTATGAATTTTGTAATGCTCGTCCGAAAAAATAATGAAAATAAAAAATAAAAATGTATACTTGACTATGTGACATTGCAAATGACTTATAACGAAACATATCATGAGATACACGAAAATAGCATTGTTGAAGGAAAAGAAGGAATTGTCCATCACATGCTCTCCCATGACACATTTACATTGAAACAAATTTAAGTTTTAAAATAGTAAAAAATCCGCAGTATATCAATCTTTTGATACATTGCGGATTTTCTTTTGAAGTTTATGAAATTACTTTACTGTAACTTTAATCTCCTTATACACGAGACAGATACTCACCTGTTCTTGTATCAATCTTGATTACGTCATCCTGCTCTACGAACAGAGGTACGTATACAACTGCACCAGTCTCTACCGTAGCTGGCTTTGTTGCACCTGTAGCTGTATCACCCTTGAATCCTGGCTCAGTCTCTGTAATCTGAAGCTCAACGAAAAGAGGTGGCTCAACTGCAAATACATTTCCCTTATGAGAACAAATCTTAACCATCTCGTTCTCCTTAACAAACTTCAGTGCATCACCAACACTGTCCTTTGTTAAATCGATCTGGTCGTATGTCTCTACATCCATGAAATGATAGAAATCATCATCTGCGTACAGATACTGCATATCTCTACGATCAATGTGAGCAGTAGGGCACTTCTCAGTTGGACGGAATGTCTTCTCTACCACACCACCACTGACGATATTCTTTAACTTTGTTCTAACGAATGCTGCACCCTTACCTGGTTTAACATGCTGAAATTCAATAATCTGATAAATATTACCTTCAAGCTCGATGGTAACACCGTTTCTGAAATCTCCTGCTGAAATCATTCGATCTTCCTCCTTAAATTACGAGTAAAAACTCTCTCGGTTAACAATTTTACTATAAATTGGAATACTTTTCAAGACTAAATTCTTGCAAAGCCCTATTTCTCGCGGTTTTTCTTTTCGATATCTGCAAACATTGCAACTCTTGTCGCATGTCTTCCACCTAAAAACTCTGCCTCAAGGTAAGAACGAACAATATCTTTTGCCAGTTCCACACCGACAATACGCGCGCCAAATGCAATGATGTTTGCATCATTGTGCTCCTTAACCAGATGCGCAGTTGTCACATCTGAACAGACAGCGGCGCGAACACCGTTCACTTTGTTTGCTGCAATGGAAATACCAACGCCGGTACCGCAGATCAGTACGGCACAATCTACCTCTTTGTCTGCAACAGCGCGTCCGACACGCTCTCCGATCTCCGGATAATTGCAGCTTTCGGTTGTGTCTACACCATAATTTACAACTTCGTGTCCCATGCTCTCGATGAATTCTTTGATCTGCATCTTCATCTCTACTGCTGCATGGTCATTACCTATTCCGATTTTCATGAAAATCTCCTTCCCTCTTTTGAATATCAGTCCATATCCACATTCCATTTATTTTATCGCATCAGCATACTTTCGTCAAATAAAAAACGGCAAGCTGCGTTCTGTCGCGCAAAGAAAGTTTCTCAAGTATCTGGCTGATATAGTTGCGCACGGTTCCCTCACTTAAGAAAAGTTCCTCGGCAATCTCCCGGTTGCTTTTTCCTGCGCCCACGAGTGCTATGATCTCCTGCTCCTTTTCTCCAATATCATACCCGCTATAATCAAAGCTATTCTTTGTCTGTATCAAAACCGGAAGTTTGTTTACCACTTCACCACCAAATACGCTCTGTCCCTGTTCCACCGCCAAAAGCGCCGGAAGCAGTCCTTCAAAATCCTGTTTGAGAATGTATCCTTTTGCACCTAAATTCAATGCTTTTATGATATATTCATCGTCCGAAAATGTTGTGAGAAACAAAATTTTGGCTGCCGGATCTTTTTCGAGGATCTGTTCTGCCGCTTCTAATCCACTCATCTCTTTCATCTGGATATCTAAAAGCAGCACATCCGGATGCTCACTCTCATATAATGCAACCGCATCTTTTCCATCATTTCCGGTGGCAACGACGGTCACCTGCGGATCGGATTCGAGTATGGTTTTCAATGAGATTGCAACCAGCTGGTCATCATCTACAACTACAACTTTCATAGTATCTCCCTTTTCTTATTGCTGTCTTTCTTTTGGTATCGATAATAAAATGCGGAATCCGCGATCTGCAAAAAACGAAATCGTTCCATGCAGTGCTTCCACACGATCCCTCATATTTGCAAGCCCAATACCGCCTTTCCCTTCTGTGACTGCATCCGGCACATGTGCGCCGCTTCCATTGTCCTCCACCGACATCTGGTAAAAGCCGGGATGTTCACACAGAAATATCGTAACGGCCGAGGCATTACTGTGGCGCACGACATTTGCCATCGCTTCCTTCGCAATTGCCACAAAACAGTACTTGACACTGCGCGGAATGTCCACAGACATATCATAATGCAGCTGCATTTCATACTTTTCTTCAAATTCTCTGCTGATATCCAGAAGCGCCTGATGCAGATCCAATGATTCATTGTGCAGATCATGCACGCTTTCGCGGATATTGTTCATTGCCTCTCCCAATGTATCATTGACCTGTAAAAGCTGGCTGTGCAGAGGTTCTTCCTTGTGGATCGTCTGTAATGCACCCATCTGCAAAATGGCCCGCGACAGCATATGCCCCACGTTGTCGTGGATTTCCCGCGCAATCCGGTTTCGCTCCTGCAACGTGGCCAAATGAATCTCATAATCCTGTTTTTCCATCAGTTCCTGTTGACGCTTCTGCATCACAAGCCGCAGTTCTGTGGAACTGTCCTTCAAATGAATATAGTCATTTTTCTGCTTCAGACAGGTTCTCGTCCGGTACGCGAAAAATCCTGCAAATGCCATGGCAAATATCCACAACAGCATCCGTAATGTTGCGTTTTTTCCACTGTGCCATGCATATAATTCATAAAAAGTTCCCACCGCCACGGCCAGACTCTCCCCATAGATACACCACTTCTGTTTTGCCATCATAATGTCATAACCGATCAATGGCAAAAAGCAGAAAAGTGCCGGCATCCAAAATCCTGCTGCCACCATCACAACCGCAATGACCAGATGCATGGTCTCACTCTCCAGATAATTAAGCAGTGCAAGAACGATCAGCGCCACAAGTGCCACAATCACCGGACGCACCCAGCCGGTTGTCCCTGCCAAAAGAAACACACCAAGCAGATATAAAATTCCATTGTCGATCAATCGTTCCATATCAATTCCTTTATCATCAACTTCTTTGATTTCAAATTTTTATGCCGTTTGTTTCAGTATAAAGAAATTTATGACAAATGTCATCTCCTTTTCCTGACATCCGACACTTCTGTTTTTTAAATTTTTTTATTATCATGATAGTACAATCAAAAATGTATGAACCATCTACAGGAGGACTTTATGGAAACTGTCGTAAAAATTGAAAACCTGGTCAAGCGCTACAAAGAACTGGTTGCACTCGATCATTTGAATTTAAAGATACAGGAAGGAGAAATCTTCGGACTCCTTGGACCGAACGGTTCCGGAAAAACCACAACCATCAATTGTCTGCTCTCTCTGTTATCCTACGACAAAGGTGAGATTGAGATTTTCGGACAGCCGATGCGCCCGGACAATTATGACGTAAAACGCCAGATTGGTGTGGTCATGCAGAATGTTGCAGTCTTTGAAGAGCTGACCGTAAAAGAGAATATCGACTGCTTTTGCAGTCTGTATGTAAAAGACACCAACACACGCAAACGTTATGTGGAGGAAGCCATCGCTTTTGTCGGACTCGAAGATTTTGTAAATTTCTATCCAAAGAAACTTTCCGGCGGACTGTTGCGACGCTTAAACATTGCCTGCGGCATTGCGCACAAGCCAAAGCTTATCATTCTCGACGAGCCTACCGTAGCGGTCGATCCACAGAGCCGTAACAAAATCCTTGAAGGCATCGTGCAGCTCAACCGTGAAGGCGCAACAATCATCTACACTTCCCATTATATGGAGGAAGTCGAACAGATCTGCACAAGAATCGCCATCATGGACAAAGGCAAAAATATCGCACTGGGAACAAAAGAAGAACTGATCAGACTGATCAAAAAAAGCGAGATTATCACAATGGAACTTGTGGATCTGCCAGAAGAAGATCTGGCACATATCCGTACTCTGCCACATGTATATCAGGCCGATTACAAAGAACACACACTTACGGTTCTGTGTGACGGTGGTAAACACAATCTCGTGCGGATTCTTGATTATCTGCAGGAAAAAGACCTCTCCATCGGTCATGTATACTCGCAGCTTCCAACCTTAAATGACGTTTTTCTGGAAATTACCGGAAAAGCACTGCGCGATTAGGAGGTACGATATGTTCACAACATTTAAATATACCATTTTGCGGCTCGTACGAAACAAAACCAATCTGTTCTGGATTCTGGTCTTTCCGATCGTACTCGGCTGCCTGTTCAAAGTGGCTTTTTCCAATATCACGGCAAGCGAAAGCTTTCACACGATTCCGATTGCAGTGGTAAGCGATGAAAGTACAAATGCAAAAGCTTTCTCCACAATGATCGATCAGCTCTCTTCCGACGATAAAGATGCTATGCTGAATGTCACTTACTGTGATAAGAAAAAAGCCACAGAACTGCTAGAACAGAAAAAAATAGACGGCATTTTCTATGCTTCGGATGATGTAACACTTTCCGTCAATGCAGACGCTTCGGATTCTTCGATCAACCAGAGTATCCTGCAGGTACTGCTGACACAGTATGATGTCAACAAAGATCTGGTTGTCAGGAGTTTGCAGGAGCATCCGGAAAAGTTACAGGACCTGACCGGTTCTATGTACGAATCCATTGCACCGCGAAAAGAAGTTTCCCTGACGAGCGACAACACGGATACCTACGATCAGTATTTCTATAACCTGATCGCCATGGCGTGCCTTTATACTGCCTTGGGCGGTATCCACCTCGCCATCGGAAATGCAGCCAATCTGTCGGATCTGGCTGCAAGGAAAACCATTTCTCCTACGACAAAACTGGCATCGATTGCCGGAGAACTGGCTGCCTATATTCTGTTTGAGTTTTTGTTAAATCTGCTGGCTTTTGTATTTATTGTAAAAGTTCTTGGCATTCATATGGCGCAGCGGCCGCTGCTTGCCGTACTGACCATTCTCGTAAGTACCGCCTGCAGCATTTCATTCGGTATGTTTCTTGGCTGTATCGGACCAAAATCCGAGGGTGGAAAAACAGCCATGATGTTTGCCACTGTAATGCCCTGCTGTTTCTTAAGCGGTCTGATGATGGGAACAATGCGCATGATCGTAGAACAGCATATTCCATGGCTCAACCGCATCAATCCGGCAGCTTTGATTTCGGATTGCCTTTATACACTGAATAATTATGATCATTTACAGCGATTTACTACAGATATTGTCACACTAGTTATTATGGCGGTCATTTTCTGTGGTATCTCCTGTCTGGTAACAAGGAGGAAAACCTATGCAAGTCTGTAAGACCTTCGCCCGGGTGGCAAAGAAAAATTTACCGAATACGTTCATATACTTTGTTGTCTTCATGGTGATTCTGATTGCCATGAGTGCCAACGCATCCGCAACGAACGGAAAACAGTTTCAGGTGTCCTCTGTCAATCTGTGCATCTTCGACGAGGACCAGTCAACGGCAAGCGCCGCATTGTCCGACTATCTTTCCTCGCTGCACCACATTGTCTCTTTGGACTCTTCCGACCGGGACACATTGCAGGATAATATGTACTATTATCAGATTGACTATGTACTGACGATCCCGAAAGGTTTTGAGCAGAATCTGACCGCACAGTCCACAGGGAATCTGGTCGAGACAAGCAAACGAAAAGACAGCTGCAGCGGTTACTTCGTTGACCGGCAGATCGACAATTATATC
>ERZ781272.1072-NODE-1072-length-11701-cov-45.594968_pt1 | contig 11701 bp, 9 predicted proteins | sample MGYA00375850_ERZ781272 | MGnify/ENA primary metagenome ERZ781272 (study PRJEB29790, sample SAMN06051246) | human gut metagenome | host: Homo sapiens | place: USA: Cincinnati, Ohio | collected 2013-06-21 | study: EMG produced TPA metagenomics assembly of the Gut...
CCTTCCCAAACTCGACGATTCACATCGTCTCAAACACATGGGAAGGTTCGTTTTTACCCCTGCCGTGCGCGGCAGGGGTAAAAATCCCCTCACGAGCCACGCAGATAATTGCTGCGGGTGCTGCCTCGGCCTTCCGACAGTGCTCAGCGGCACCGGTTACGAAAGCGATCAGAAACCATGCTTTGTCGTGCACTTTTTTCTCTTAAACTTGATCGACAAGCTGAGGCTGTGCAATCGCTGCACAGCCTTAACATAATTGCATCAGAAATTAAACGGTCTGCCGGCCAATTATTTCTTCTTTTTGACTGAACGGATCAGGAAAAGAAATGGAATCAGGGCGAAAACCGCTACCACTGCGCTCGCGAGGAAGATTTCCGGCGTGGGGACGGGCTTGATCTGACCGAGCTCTTCATAGGTCATACCCGTATTCTTGATAACGCCGGAGCCGATATAGGGGCCTGTCACCATCGGGAGCAGCACCATAAAGAACATCCGCACACCCTGGAACTGCCCGGCCTTGTCCTCCGGCGTAAAATCGCGGATCAGGCCGCTGACAGCAGAGGTGAGCAGAAGCGCCGCCCCGAGCATGATACCGCCGACGATCCCAAATACGACTTGACCGCCCTTGTTGCCGATCAGGTAAACGGCGATAAAGCCCGCCAGCAGCAGAACGCCCGTGGGGATCAGGAAGGGGATCTTTCCGATCTGATCCATCAGCCGGCCGAGGCTCAGGCTCGAAACCATCGCGATAACCCCTGCAATCGCAATCACCGGGATGTAGTTTGCAAAGCCCAGATATTTTTCAATATAAATCAGCAGATACGGCATGAATACCTGCTGCGCCATGCTGATAATGCCGAGCGCGCAGAAGGTAATGTAAAGATTTTTATTTTCCCTGACCGTGGAGGGGCGGAAGCCGTAAATGATATTGGAAAAATAATTGCCGGTGGCGGCTTTCAGCCCGGGCTTATCTTTAATAATGAAAAAGCCGACAATACCCCCGATTGAGGTGAGCCCGCCGACGATCGCAAAAAAGAGCATCCATTTTCCCTGCATCGTCAGGGGTGCGAGCGCGCCGAAGACGACGACCATGGCAAGCAGCGGCATGATCGCCAGCACGGTTTCCGTTTTGCCGCGGTTTTCCGGGATGGTAACGTCTGTGATCCATGCGTTAAAAGCCGCGTCGTTCGCCGTGGAGCCGAAGAAGGTCATCACGCAGTCCATGATCACGACGAACACGCCCGCCAGCATCACGGCATTGGCCGCCGGGAACAGAACGCTTACGTTATGTACGGTAATCAGCGAAAACGCAAAGGTCGTGAAGCCCCAGATGATGTATCCGGCGCAGATGAAGATTTTCCGCTTGCCCACCTTATCGGACAATGCGCCCATAAATAGGGTGGTCAGTGTAGCAGTGATCGCGCTGAACGCCACCATGGAAGCAATCACCGTGGTATTGCCCGTAATCGTATTATAGACGTAAACGTTGAAATACATGTTTTCAACCGTCCATGCGAGCTGGCCGAACAGACCAAATACGATTAGAGAAACCCATACACGGGTGCTTAGCTTGGCTGAATTCATATTTTTCCCTCTTTAATGCTAATATATTTATATAAAACTCACATTATTATCCTAACAGAAGCGCTTTGTAAAGTCAATAGAAAAAGAAACGCGGCGCTCAGAGGCACCCAAGGATGATTTTGGTTTCGGCATTTACAAAAAAAGAGGAAAAAAATGAAAAAAGGGCTTGCATTTTCAGAAAAGCAGTGCTATAATAATTCTCGTCGCTAAGGAGCGCAGATAACGCTTCTTGAGTCGGTGCTTATGACGATGAGGCCCCACCCGTTCCCATCCCGAACACGGTAGTTAAGCTCATTCGTGCCGAAAATACTTGGTGGGTGACCGCCTGGGAAAATAGGTCAGTGCCGACATTTAGAAATTCAGCCACCCAATAGGGTGGCTGTTTTTTTATTGCGAAGCGTTAGCGGAGTAATAAAGCAAGGTCAACTTTTACAGCAAGGGGAGAAGGGATACACAGAATTGTCCGGCCACAACAGGCTTGCGGCTATTTTTTAAGCGGATCTCCGGTTCAGTGGTGATACATATAGATACGTTTTGAAATAACATAAAATAACCAATATTTGATCTCGTTGAAGAAGCAGCTATAGACGGATACTGCACTGCACCAACACACTTAAAAGCCCGTTTAAAACCCTCAGCCTTCTTTTCCTTCACACAGATCGACAAACAGGCGGATCAGTTGCACGCTGTTTTGAATGCCGAGGCTTGCACTGTCGAGAGAGAGCTGATTGGTTTCCGCAAGGCCCCATTTCCACCCCGTATAATAAGTATAGTAGGCGGCGCGGCGTTTGTCCGTCTTTTTGATGAGGGCGGCGGCCTTCACCTCGTCCAACTCATACAGGCGCATGATGCGTTTGACACGCGCTTCCAGGGGAGCATGGATGAAAATCTTTACACAGTGGGGATGATCCCGCAGAATATAGTCGCAACAGCGCCCCACCAGGACGCAGGGGCCTTTCTCCGCCAGCTCGCGCACCACATTGCATTGCGTGGCAAAAAGCCTATCGGTCATCGATTCCTCTGGAAAGGCAGCAAAGCCATTGGGCGGCGTATAGGAGCCCGCGACAAGGGAGTATAGCATGCTGTTGGTCGCGTTTTCATCCACATCGTCCAGCAGGGATTTGTCAATACCACTGCGCTGTCCCGCAAGGGCAATGAGCTCTTTATCATAAAACTCAACGCCCAGCTCTTTTGCAAGCTTTTCCCCGATCTCTCGTCCTCCGCTGCCGAACTGCCGGCCGATTGTGATGATGGTACGGTTATATTCGCTCATTTTTAGCCACCCTCTCCAGCAATTTTTAGGCCATTTCACAACTCTATTATAGCATATCCTGTGCAAAAGGGGAAAGGATTTTCTGACGCGCTGGATAATATTGATTGACGCGGAATTGCGCTTCATGGTAAACTGATTTTAAGAACCTGGGCTTGCATTTCTCAAGGCCTGGCGATCTTGAATGGAGGGATGGAATTTGGATTTCAAAAGCAGCCCCTTTCTATATATTTTGGGGTTTTGCATCGTGGGCTTCATCATTGTGCAATCTATCTTCTTTCTGGTGCGCGCCTGGAAGCGCGGCAAGCAGCTGGGCATGACGACTACAACCCTGAAAAACACAGTGGTATCCAGCGCGCTGTTCACCATTGCGCCGGCTCTGGCGGTTGTCGCCACAGTGCTCACGCTTTCGAAGGCGCTTGGCCTTGCCCTTCCCTGGATCCGGCTGACTGTCATCGGCGCCATCCAGTATGAAGTGCCGGCGGCAGAGGCGGCGATCAACGCCTTCGGGATCACCACCGGGCTTTCCCAGCCCGTCACAGACCCTGAAATTTTTGCAACCGTCGCCTGGGTGATGACGATCGGAAGTATTCTCCCGCTCGTTATCATCCCGTTTGCGCTCAAGAAAATCCAGAAAAGCATCGGGAAAGTTTCTACGAAGGATCCAAAATGGGCGGATACGATGGCCGCCGCTGCCTTCATTGGATTGATTGCCGCCTTTATCGGGCGCGCGGTGCTCGGCAAGGGCCAGCAGGGCGTGATTGGAGACGGTGCGGGCCTGTTAAGCGTGGCAACGCTTTTATTCGCGATTCTATTTATGCTGATCCTGCAGCGGCTCTGTACAAAATACAAGCTGAAGTGGCTCGAGCCCTTTGCCATGCCGATTAGTATGTTCGCTGCAATGGGTATGGCGATGCTGCTGGCGAATCTCCTGCCGGCGGATATCGCATTTTTGGAGTGGAGAGGCTAGTTGGAAATCTGCGATTTCCTAGCCTGAAAAACCGCCTGCTGGGCAACGCCTCCTGCCGCTTTACACGGCGGCGCCGGTTTTTCCACCCGTTTTTCGACTGACCTGATCAGCCATATCCCGGATTCTACGAAAGGATGACCATTCCTATGAAGAACCGCAGCTATGAAGATTCTGTCCATTTTTATGGACGGATCTGGACCGTCACGGCCCTGTTTATCATGTTCTGCATCCCCACATCCATCTGTATCTATTTTAATGTATGGCCACAGGCGACCAAGGTGCTTGAAGGGTTGCTACCCGTCGCCATGCTGTTTTATCCTTCTGCGATTATCGAGGTGCTCACCTATGGGCCGATGCTCGGCTCGGGCGGCACCTATCTGAGCTTTGTCACCGGCAATATTACCAACCTGAAGCTCCCCTGTGCGCTCAATGCGATGGAAAATGCAAAGGTGCGGGCAACCAGCGAGGAGGGAGATGTGATCTCCACGATCTCGATCGCCACCTCCTCGATCGTCACCACGCTGATCATCGCGCTCGGCGTTGTGGCGTTCAGCCCAATCCTGCCTTATATCACCGACCCGGCTTCTCCTTTCGCCCCCGCTTTCCAGCAGGTGGTGCCGGCGCTCTTCGGCGCGTTGGGCGCAACTTATTTTGCAAAGCACTGGAAAATTTCGATCCTGCCGATTGCGGTGGTGCTGATCGTGCTGCTCTTCGCCGGAAATACGGCGATCGGCGTGCTGATCCCCGTCGGCGTGGTCGTATCGCTCATCGGCGCGCACATTATGTATAAAAAGAAATGGTTAGACTAACAGGAAAGAAGAGCTTAGTATGGTGAAATGGATTGTGATTGCCGCCCTGTGTATTCTTATTTTTGTGCTTCTCCTGCGTGCGGCGCTTTTCCGGCCCCAAAAGGAAACCTTCGAACCGATGGAAAAACCGCAGCTCAACGAAAAAGAGGAAACCGAACGCCTCGCGCGGCTGATCCGCTGCAAAACGGTTTCTAGCCGCGACCCGGCATTGGTAGATGAGGCGGAATTCGAAAAATTCCGCGCCCTGCTCATTGAGCTGTTTCCCAAGGTGCACGCCACCTGCACGCGGGAGCTCATCAATGGCGGTCTGCTCTATCACTGGGCTGGAAAAACGGCGCAGGAGCCCGGCATCCTGATGGCACATTACGACGTCGTCCCCGTTGACGAAGCAGGCTGGAACGTGGACCCTTTTGCCGGGATCGTAAAGGATGGCAGCCTCTGGGGCCGCGGGACGCTGGATACGAAATGCTCGCTTTTCGGGATTCTGGAGGCGGCGGAAAAGCTAATCGGAGAAGGTTTCGTGCCGGAGCATGACCTCTATTTTTCCTTTGGCTGCGACGAGGAAGTGGAGGGAAAGGCCGCGCGTGCAATTGTGGAAACGCTGAAGGCGCGGCAAATCCATCCAGCTTTTGTACTCGACGAGGGTGGCACGATCGTCACGGATTTCCTGCCCGGCGTGAAAATGCCGTTGGCCGTGATTGGTGTGGGCGAGAAGGGCCAGGTCGATTTGGAGCTCACCCTGCGTGGGAAAAGCGGCCACGCGGCCTATCCGCCTAGACATACACTGATTGGACGGATGAGCAGGATTGTGCGCCGGGTGGAAAACAGGCAATTTAGAATGAAAATGACGCCGCCTGTGCGGCAGCTGATTGATGTGCTGGGACGCACCCTGCCATTTCCAATCCGGATCATTCTGGCGAATACGGGCTTTTTTATGCCGCTGATCAAGCTTGTCTGCCGGTTTGTGCCGATCGGGGGCGCGCTCATGCGCACGACGATCGCATTTACACAGACGCAGGGAAGCCTTGCCTCCAACGTCCTGCCCGACCGTGTGACGGCCGTGGCGAATTTCCGGTTGGCGGAGGGTGAAACGGTCGAGGGCGTAGTGGCGCATGTCAAAAAGGCCGCCAGGTGCACAGATTTGGAGATGCGTGTACTGAAGGGCAATCTGGCAACGCTCAATTCCCCGGCCGAGGGCCCGCACTGGCAGAGGATCAAAAACGCCGTCCATGCGACTTGGCCGGATACACTGGTCGCGCCCTATCTGATGTTTATGTGCAGCGATTCCAGCCAGTTTTGCGCGATCTGCGATCATGTTTACCGCTTCTCCCCGATGGTCTGCACCAATGAGCAGGTGGCGAGCATCCATAGCAACAACGAGCACATCACAACGGAGAATATCACACAGATTATCGAATTTTATGAGTATCTCATCAGGCAGTCCTGACGGGGTCGGAAGGATGGAATAGATGTCTAAAAAGGTCATGCTGGCGATGAGCGGTGGCGTGGACAGCTCTGCGAGCGCAATCCTACTTTTAGAGGCAGGATACGAGCTGTTTGGCGCCACGCTGCAGCTATTTTCCCGAAAAGAGGCGGAAAAGGACGGTGCCTGCGGCGCTTCCTCCGATATTGAGGATGCACGCCGCGTGGCACAGCTCCTCGGCTTTCCGCACGAGGTGTTCCCATTCTTCGACCGTTTCCGCGAACAGGTGATTGACCGTTTTGTCAGCGAATACCGCGCGGGGAACACGCCGAATCCCTGCATCGATTGTAACCGGACGATCAAATTTGGCGCGCTGCTGGATGAGGCGCTTGCCCGCGGATTTGACGCGATGGCCACCGGGCATTACGCCCGTGTGGAGCGGGACAGGGAGACCGGGCGCTGGCTTCTCAAAAAGGCGGCGGATGAGCGGAAGGATCAGACCTATGTCCTCTATCAGCTCACGCAGGAGCAGCTTGCGCATGTGCTGTTCCCTCTGGGGAATCTGCGCAAGGACGAGGTACGTGCCATTGCAATGCAGCATGGTCTTGTCAATGCGCAGAAGCCGGATAGCCAGGATATCTGCTTTATCCCGGACGGCGATTACGCTGCCTTTATCCGGCGAGATACGGGAGAGGAGTTTCAGCGGGGGCGTTTTATCGACTTCCAGGGGAACACGCTGGGAATGCATCAAGGGCTGATTCATTACACCGTAGGGCAGCGAAAAGGGCTGGGCGTCACCTTTGGGAAGCCCATGTATGTCCTGGCCAAAAACGCACGGGACAATACCGTAACGCTCGGAGAGGATAAGAAGCTATTTACCTGTGAGATGGAGGTGGCGCGTGTCAATCTGATTTCGGTCGATACACTTTCCAGCCCGATGCGCGTGCAGGCTAAAGCACGCTACCGCCATGCGGCCCAGCCCGCCACGCTTTATCCTGTGGTGCAGGGACGTGCGCGGGTCGTCTTCGACGAGCCGCAGCGGGCGATCACACCCGGGCAGGCCGCTGTTTTCTATGATGGCGAGCTCGTGGTTGGCGGCGGGACGATCGTAGCAGATTAATCCGTCATATGCAGACACGCCGCCAACCCCTTGCCGGAAAGCGGCGTTTTGCTTTAAGTTGCATTTCAATGAGCACCTGATCTTCATTTTGATTTGTAATCCTTATTCGCAAGCGCCCAATTTTACGCAATGAAAACGAAAAACCACGTAGCAAAGGCTGTTTGCCTCTAACTACGTGGCTCTGTGTATCACTTATAAAAAAACACATCCGAACAACCTATTTACAAAAAATAAACGGTATGTTCGGATATGCGTCATTCTGGTGGGAGAGGGTGGATTCGAACCACCGAAGTCAGTGACGACAGATTTACAGTCTGTTCCCTTTGGCCGCTCGGGAACTCTCCCATATTTATGATATTGTAATGCGCGTTTCGCTTTGAGGAACCAAAACGTGCTGATGAAAACGGGTGGAGCTGGTGGACGGACTTGAACCCCCGACCTGCTGATTACAAATCAGCTGCTCTACCAACTGAGCTACACCAGCATGTGCACTCTTAACGCGTATGTTACTATACCATATTCCAATCGTGCCGTCAAGTAGAAAATGACAAAATATTTTGTCGGTTTCTGCGTTTGTCAATGATATGATGATTTTTGAATATGTCTTGCAAAATTTGTGTATATTTGATATAATAAAAAAGAGGTAATTTTTGGATGGATAGGGTGACACCTGCCGTATCCCTTCCTTTTATTTTAGAGAATACCGGGGCAGTCCGATTGCCATCCGGCGCTTAATTGAATAGAGAGAGGACAGTTACGATGAGAGTTCGAGAGAGAGAGTATCTGCCGAGAAGTGCATCGCCGGAAGCGGCGGGCGTTTCTTCCGTTGCTGTGGCAGCGTTTATGGAAGATATGAAGAAGAGCGGCATCGAAAACCACTCGTTCCTAATACTTCGCCATGGCAAGGTCGCGGCGGAGTGTTTTTTTGCTCCTTTTACAAGAGATACGCCGCACGCCATGTATTCCGTCAGTAAAAGCTTCACCTCCACGGCGATCGGATTTGCTGTAGACGAGGGGCTGTTGTCGCTAGACGCAAAGGTGATCGACTTTTTCCCGGAGTACCGCCCCAAGCAGGCGGATGCGAAGCTTGAAAAAATGACCGTGCGCCATTTGCTGACGATGACGAGCGGGAAAAATCCCTCCCTGCTACTGGATAAGACAAAGGATCGCTGGGTCAAGGATTTCTTCGACGCGCCATGGATTTCCGAGCCCGGGGAGATGTTCCTTTACGTCAGTGAGAATATCTATATGCTTTGTGCGATTCTGGTGCGCGTCACGGGAATATCGGTTACAGAATTTTTGACGCCCCGCCTGTATGAGCCTTTGGGAATCCCCGTCCCCTATTGGGAGACGGATCACCATGGAATTGAGGTCGGCGGTTGGGGCCTGATGCTTCCAGTCGAGGATTTCGCCAAGTTTACGCTCTGTTATGCACAAAATGGCGTCTATCATGGAAAACAGGTGATTCCTGCTTGGTGGGTACAGGAAGCAACTGCCATCCACTCCGGGAACTCCGCCAACCACGATCTTGATGCCAACGCGGGCTATGGCTATTGCTTCTGGCAGTGCGGCGGCGCGAAAAACACATACCGCTCCGACGGGATGTTCTCCCAGTTCGGCATCGTATTTAAAGACTATGACGCGCAGCTGGTCGTCAACTGTGCTGAGGTCAGCGAGCAGAAAACGCGCGACTGCATCTGGCGGCATTTTCCCGGCGCTTTCCTTGAAGAGGGGGAAACCGTTGACGCGCCGACGGTGAATTTAAAGGCGATGTGCGACGAGGCGGCTCTCCCCATGCAGCTGGCCTCCTTCCACAGTGAACTGGAAAAGTGCATCGAGGGGAAAACCATTCGCATGCGGAAGAAGATCCTGATCAATCTAATCGGGTTCCCGGTGAGCGTGCTTCCCTTCGCTGCGACCTATATGACGAAGGACAGGGCGGGAAATATCGACCGCATCCGCCTGCACTTTGCGGAAGACGAGTGCACGATGGATTGGGTCGAAGGAGACGAAGAAAACTCCGTCGTCTGCGGCATGGATGGCCATTACCGGTATGGGCAGATTCGTCTGGGGCAGATCGATTATACCGTGTGCTGCACGGCCGCATGGAAGGACGATGAAACGCTGGATATCTGGATCAGGCCGCTGCAGACGATTGCGGTGCGCAAGCTGAATTTTATCTTCAAGGGCAATCAGGTTCGGATGACGCCTCGTACAACGCCACCGCTGAGGGATATGGCGTACAATATCGCGGAGGGTATTGACGACCTCGTTAAACATCCACTGCTCAGCCATCTGCTGAAAAAGGCAATGCATCAGCTTTGGCGGATCGCCGAACCGGTTCATAAGGGTAAACTAGTTGAAGGAATTCAATAGAAGCCTGCTTTCAAGGCCGCTTGAGGTCAAAAAGCGGCGTCGTTTAAAAGGATACTTTATGTATCTGCGGCGGAATTTCGAAGGATCAAGGCTAGCATCGGTGAACAGGAGCAACAACGGTTTTGAGGGCGATGCCGGGGACCTCTGCCGGCGTTATTCTCCTCGCCTTCCGGCAAGGAAGGCGTCGTCGTCTGCCTTGCCAAAGGCCCCGGCATTGCCCCAAAACTCCAAAGGACCGCTCCGGCGCCGCAGGGGCGGGTTTGCAAGGCCACAGGGCGAAGGCTGGCTGCCGCCAGCCGAGGCCGAGAACGCGGCAAACGTGGCTTTGCGGCTGCCGGGCGGCGCTGTTTCCTCTTGTTTACCGATGCTAGTATCGGTGAACAGGAGCAACAACGGTTTTGAGGGCGATGCTATTGTTTTCTGATCCCGACAGCCGGGCGAGGAGTTTATTTTTCGTTCGCATATGAATGGACCATCTTTTCTTTGCGAGGCATCGGTTTGAAGAATTTTTTCAAACGAATGCTCCAGAAGGATTCGGAGGTGATGCGGCGACATTTTACGGAGGTGCTGTGATTGACGGGCTACCGAATTTTAATGGCGGCGGCAATTTTACTGCTGGCGGGGATTGTTCCTTTTTTTCTGAAGGCCGGCTGGCCGAAGAAAACCAAAAAATCTCTGCTGCTGAAGATGATCTGCTCCACTTTGTTTATTGTGGTAGGCGTGCTTTCCATATTGCTGTCGCAGGAATTCTCCCGCTATGCTGTATGGATTTTATGCGGGCTTGTGTTTTCCTGGCTTGGCGACTTTTTCCTACATGTCAGCAGTAAGCTCCATTTTTTTCTGATCGGCCTGTTCAGCTTTCTGACGGCGCACATTTTCTATGTAATCGCCTTTTGTACCGCGCTGCAGCACACCTTCCCGGAGGCCGGCTTTTTTAATCCCTACGAATGCCTATGTATTGCAGTGATTGTGCTTTTCGGCGCTGTAGCATCGCGAAAGCTGCAGATCCATCCTGGTCGCGTGACGATCCCCGCCTTTCTTTATATGTGTATCCTGGTCACGATGATGGTCAAGGCCAGCTCGCTCGGGATTCGCTGCCTGATAGCGGGAACGCCGCTTTGCGGAGCGGCGGCAGCCGTTTTGATCGTAGGTTCCCTTAGCTTCGTTCTCTCGGACGCGACCCTTGCCATGCTGAATTTCGGGCCCCAAAAGACCTTCCCGCTCAAGTGTTTCAACATCGGCACCTATTATGGCGCACAGGTGCTGCTTGCGAGCACAATCCTGTTTTTCCGTTGAGGCGGGCTCCCTTTATCTTTGCCAAAGGAGAGACATATCATTGAAGTTTTTGCAAATTGCCATGTTGGGCGCAATCGCGCTGGAAGTCGTATTTGTTCCGCTTTTTTTAAAGATCGAATGGCCTAACCGGACTTACCGCTCTCTGGCCTGCAAGCAGATTTGCTCAGCGTTGTTTTTGATCGTGGGCCTATGCGCGATCTTTTATGCGAAGAATGATTCTGCCTATGCCTGGCTGGTACTCAGCGCATTGCTCTGCTCTTTTCTTGGGGACGCGTTGCTTCACTATGAGGCTATCGTCAAAAAGGAAGCCTTCTTCCTTTATGGGCTGATCGCTTTTGCGGCGGCACATATTCTCTACCTTGCAGCATATTTTGTTGCGTTTGGCAGGCTGTTCCCAGATCAACCGCCGGTGGCCTGGCATGAGCCCCTGCTTTTGATCGTGATTCTGGTTGGCGGGCATTTCACTATGAAGCGCTTGAAACTGGACGCGGGTAAGCTGAAAATCCCGATGCTTTTCTATACTGCGATTTTGGCTGCCATGGTAATCCATGCATGCCATTTGGCGCTGGCATGCATGCGTGCGGGGCTGCCCCTGCGCTTTTCGATCCTCCTCTTATTGGGGGGAGGTGCTTTGCTCTTTGCCGTTTCAGACGGGACGCTGGCGTTTTTACATTTTGGGGATCAAAAGAAATATTCGTTGCGCTGTCTAAATATCGTCACCTACTATGCAGCGCAGTGCATGCTTGCGGCGACAATCCTCTGCTTTCCTGTCTAAAATGCAGGTTTCGCTGACGCGATTTCATTCTCTTTGCTCGATGCAAAGAGAACGAAGCAAGAGAAACACGCGTGGGGG
>ERZ781272.1073-NODE-1073-length-11697-cov-3.186394_pt1 | contig 11697 bp, 15 predicted proteins | sample MGYA00375850_ERZ781272 | MGnify/ENA primary metagenome ERZ781272 (study PRJEB29790, sample SAMN06051246) | human gut metagenome | host: Homo sapiens | place: USA: Cincinnati, Ohio | collected 2013-06-21 | study: EMG produced TPA metagenomics assembly of the Gut...
TCCTTAATTTCTCAGTACATTGTATATGCTGACTCTTTTCTGAGCAGCAGCATGGTGCTTTATTTTTTTTGTAGTCGTATCCCTGCATCACAGCGCTAAGTGCTTTTTGAGCCTCTTCTTCGACCGTGTCGACCTGTTTATTCAAGTCTTTTTTGAGCCGTTTGATTGTACCAGGTGTTAAATCTGCCCCTGTATACTTTGCTTCAATTGCATCAAATCCAGCCTGGATCTTACTGCTAGAAAGTGCGTCAACAATATTCTGCATCTTTCCTTGTAGTTCTTGAATAACCCTGTCTTCGTCAACGTCAATAGCGCCGTCTAATAACGCGCCGTTTGTTTCGTTGTATAGATAGTCATACAGCTTCGTCCCCAGCCGTTCCAATTGCTTTTGAGCGCCAGCATATGTATCTGATAACTCTTTATCTTGCTCGGATCCATCTCCAAAAAGTAATGCTGCGGACAGGTGGATCTGATACCCTCTGTCTTCTGCATACTGTTCTGCGCTTTTTATGTAATTTTGAACCTCAGTACCATATGACTGGAAATCATCTTTCGTCATCTCATAACCGACATTGATTTTCCAGCTTGTCTTTTCTGTCTGGCTCAGGCTGTCTTTTACTGTATCAAGCGAATCCGAAGTCTGTGAGATTGCTTCCGCAAGCGCTTCCGCTCCTTCCACGGTTTCCTTGCCGATGATTTCTTTTGCAAGCTCGTCGATTTCTTCCATGGAAAGCTTAATGTTTCCAAAGTGTTCCTCAAGACTGCTTTCTGCTGCTTTTCGCTCTGCATTTTCAATCGCTCCAGAAATGGCTTCGTATGCTGTAATTGCCAGTGATATTGCAGCTGTTCCTCCTGCAAAAGCACCTCCAAATCCGCCTCCCAGCTTGGATAATTGACTAATTGTACTTGCAATCTTAACTCCGGTGCTCGCAGCCTTTATTGCAATAATTCCTCCTGCAATTCCTTTTAGTGCTCCGCCCACGGCCGTTCGGTTCTCAACAATCCAATTCAGTGCCTGGAATGCATTTTCCCACACTACCTGAATTGTGTTTTCTGCGCCTTCTACAATATCAACAAAATCTCCTTGATATGTTTCTGCGAAATCAACAAGATCTGCTGTTGCGTTTGGTAATGATTCTGCGAGCCAGCTTATAAAATCTCTTGCATTGTCTGCATAAACATCAGTTATCTTAATCTGCATGTCATCCTTCGCACTGTTCAGCATTTTTTCTGCATTTTCCAGTGTATTGGTTGTTGTTTTATACATCTTATCGAGTGATCCGTTGCTGTCTTCTACTTTCTTTTCAAGCTCATCCCAAGCACTTGTTCCTGTCTTTGTGTCCTTTTTTACTGCGTTGAGCAAATATGACATCTGGCTGTATCGATGTGTACCCGAAATCGCTGCAATTGTAGTTGCCTTGTCTTCATCGGAATAATCTTTGATTGCATCGTTGATGTCCTCTAGAGTTTCCTTGAGTCCTATAAACTTTCCTTTCGTGTCCCAAATGGAAACTCCGATTTTATCCAACGTATCTACGGCCGTGCTATTTGATACAAGTCTCGTAAGCATGGAGTTAGTTGCCGTTCCTGCTTCTTCTGCCTTCGTTCCGTTATTTGCAAGAATTCCCAAGGCTGTAATTGTATCGTCCAAATCAACTCCGACCGTTCTTGCAGCTCCACCAGTCTTGATCAATGCCTGCATTAGCTGTTCCGCTGTCGTATTGGAATAATTATTTGCAGATATGAGTTTGTCCATATACGGTGTCAAATCGTTAATTCCGAGTTTCAGCGCTCCCATAGAATCCGTAATAAGATCCGATGTTGTTCCAAGCTCTTTCCCTGTCGCTGTTGCCATTCGAAGCACCGGCATCAATGCATTTGTTGATTCCTGCACATCCCATCCGGCCAGTGACATATACTCTAACGCGGATGCAGACTCCTGTGCTGTATATACGGTTTTTGATCCTGCATCAAGTGCCGCCTGCTCCAGTTGGTTGTATTCTGACTTCGTTGCCTGAGTAATTCCGGCAACAACCGCCATTTCCGACTCAAAACCTTTGTATGTTTCTGCTGCACTTTTTGCCGCAACTGCCAAGCCTGTTGTAACCGCTGCTCCGGCTGTAATCATTGCTTTTCCAAGTCTTGTTGCCTTCTGGTCTATTCGGTCAAGCTGGCTTGCTGCACTTTTTAAATTTCTCTGGAAGCTCGAATTTTTTCTTGCGCCGAGCTCAATTTGCGTTTTATATGTAACTTCTCTTGGCATTTAGTCACCTTTATTTGCAATCATAATTTCTTCTACGACATCGAGAAAATCCGTTATTGGCATATCTCTTAAAAATTCAAGCGATGTAGACAACCTCATCGAAGCTCTTACCGTCAATCTTTTTAGATTTTCAGCAAGGTTGTCAGAGGTGCCTAACCGAATAAAAAATAGAGAGTCACCCTCGCCGTAATATTGTTCATGTCTTTCCAGCTAAGCATGTTGAAAAACTCAACCGGATATTTTGTCACACGCATAGCGATATGCTTCAAGTAAAGCGTGTCTCTGAATTTATTCCGTGGGTGCCAATTCAATGCATCTACAACCTTATCGACTTCCTGCGCGTCAATTGTTGTCAATTTTTCCAGCCCTGATAAGTCTACGGAATTAATTTCTTCGCCTGAGAACTTATATGTCTTCCCGAGCTTTATGATAAAAGATGTGTTCTTTTCCATCTCTTTTGGATCTTCTTCTTTTTTTGCCGAAATACTATCTGCTGCTGCTTCAATTTCTGCGCTTGTCTTTATTGTTTCGTTATTTTCCATGGAGTTCTCCTTGTCCGGCGCTGGTTTCCCAGCGCCTTAAAATCCTAGGTATATTTCTGAAGCTTTTCTGTGAGATCCACCCCGGCGATGATGCATCTGCCGGTAAACTTGTTAACATCCGTGATAGTTTCTCCGTCAATTTCTTCCGTGTAGCAAGTTACCGATTTCTTGATAGATGGATCTCCTACTCCTCCAACCTTAAGGCTGCCGTAATCTACCTTCGTTGTCATTCCTCTAATCGTTACTGTTCTGTTGAACAGGTCTTTGATTCCTGTTTCCGGGTCGATAAATTCCTGAGCAGCTCTTACGATAATTGGCTCGCTGTCATTTGCCGCAAGTGTCAATCCGTCTTTTGACAGTCCTGTGAACTTAATCTCGACCTCCATATTTTTAAGCTGACCGATTGCAGGGGAATCGAATTCTCCCGCAAATCCCGCCATTTTGAGTGTTTCTGTGACAAATTCAAGCTCTGGACACTTAAACTCTTCTGAAACCCCTGCAAGTCTGTTTGTTTTCGCTGCTGTTCCTGAGTAAACATTAAAATTCGCTGTCTTGTCAGGAATCATTCCTTGTCTCCACATTAGTCCTCACCTCCTGAAATCTCTGTTATCATTTTGCTGATGTATTTCTTATCCCATGTGAAGTGGTTCTTGATATACTTCCATGTTGGGTAATCAGCATAGCTTGTCTGGAATACAATATCGCCTGCGGACACTTTATCTTCTGGATTTTCGTGTTCGTCGAAAATGATTGCCCCTCCTGCAAGATATGTTGGCGAAAGTCCCGCGAGGCGGAAGTTATAATTATTCACAACCGACTTAACGTTTGCCGCACTTAAATCTTCTCCGATTTCCGTGCTGTAATCTGTTTTGAATGTGTTTTCCAGCCAGTTTGCAATAGCAACGCTCTTGATTGAGCGATCGTTTGGTGCCGTTTTATCCGGATATGCTGCTGTTGTGTCGCCCCAGCTCTTCCAGCCATTCATGTAAAGGAATGTAGATACGCCGCAAGCCACAACAAAGTCGTTCATCTGCTTCTGTGTATACAGCTTCTCTGTCCCGTCCTCGAGTGCTACTCCGTCAATCATGGCGTTCACGTTATCAATCGATCTCGGCACATTGTTGTTCTTTGCCATCTCATACTGCATGAGTGCCATCTTTTCACACGATGCATAAACCTTGTTTCCGGCCATAATTGTGTATGTAGGCCAGCATACTACTGTGTGTCTTGCGAATACTCCGAGCTTATCCTTTGCCGCTTTTACATCTTCCGGTCTCTTTGCCCCGGTAAGATCACAAAACGCCTGTGATCCCAATACATCTCCTACAAGTTCCGCCTTTGCCTCAAGCACTGCTGCAACGGCAGGATGAGCCGAATATTTTGGTGCTCCGATAAACATAGGGACAATGTTGTGCATCGGATATACTTCATCCGTCAAATCAATTCCAAATCTTACTCCGTCCTCATTCGTTCCACCAATGACATCTTTATCCTCTACCCCTTCCGGGTTTAACTTTGCATAAGCAATCTTGATTGATTCTTTGCTTGCAAAAGCTCCATCTTCGGATACTGCGATGTCCACAAATCCATCTGTATCAAAAGCCACTTCGTAATCCGTTCCTCTTGTTCCTGTTGTTGCTCCATCTTTTACGACGATTGTATCTAACAAGATTCCCGGCACCTCAATCTTTGTGCATCCTTTTTTGAGCTTAAAATCCTCTTCTGCAACTGCTGTTGTATGCTTCGAATTTGACGGGTCCAGCACATTGATCATGACAATTGGAAACGACCCGAATTTGCATGCAGCAAGATATGTCTGCATAAGAGTATAATTCTCGTAATCTGTACATGTCCCCATCTTTGCAATCATATCCGCTTTCTTTTCGATGATGATCGGCTTGTTTACCGCGGAGCTTGGATCATCCAGCAGGTTAATCGGCGCTGTTCCGATCACGACCTGTGCAACACTTGCTTTCTCAATGCTCTCTTCTACATTTGAGCCTCGCGTAGTTTCAATTCCGTGCTTGTATTCAGCCATTGTTTCCTCCTAACTTCTTTTCGAAATTTCTGTAAAGCAATTCCAAATAAGATCCTTTTCTTTTAAGTTCATTTCTTTTTTTTGCCAGGTCGTCTACGTCCACAAAAAATTTTTCAGCAGGCCCGTATTTTTCCTTTACCTGTTCTTTTTTATCTTTTGGATCATATGTAAAAAGCTGGTTTTTGCTTACCACTCCCTTTACATCCGGCCCGATATACATGATCTGTTTCATATCAGATTCCCTACCTCCATTCTTATTGGTATATTTGGCAATTTCCATTTGGTTACATAGGCGCTTTGCGCATAATTTGCGTCGCATAGAGGATTTCGCGCTTTTGTTTTTTCTTTCTCCATCTCATACTTTCCGTCGATGATTCCCTTTTGCGTAAAATGGAGATCAATCTGATTCATCAGATTTGATAGGATTTTTTCTCCGTCCCTCTTGACATCAAATGACATTATCTGGAACAGGAGCTGCACGTCTACAATCCAACGCCCGTCACTGTCTGTCTTCTCGTCTCCAAGGACGACCATGATATAGTCATCTGTGGTCTCCTCTTTGTAATCTTCATCCAGTTCGCCATCCTCTCTGAATGGCTTGTGCTGCGGGTAGATTGGAATTTCCTTCCATCCCTCTTCTCCCGGAATTTTAATTTTCATTTTCTGAAGTTCTTTAACTATTGCATTTTGTAAATCAAGGTCTGTCATTTAGTATCCTTTCATCAGCCGATCAATTTCGTGCAGCATGCGCCTCTGAAGCATTTCTCCTGTTTCTTTCTGAAATCTTTCCTGAACCTTATCGTTACGAATCACCTGTGGGATTGCTGGTGGTGCCACTCCGCGCAATGCTGCGTCTGCCTTGTCCGATATTCTCTGGAACAGGCCTAAGTTTCCGTTAACAACCTGAACAAAAGGCTTTGGGTTCTGATTAAGCGGATCCATGCTTCCATTTCGCATAACTCTTGCAAAGACATTTCCGGGGTCCGGATCATACGGGCTTGACGATCTGACCGTGTATCTCGGCTTTAATACCGACATATCTCCTTTTCCGAAGTTGTACAGATTTCCATGCCCTCCGGTGAATCGTAATACTGCTGTTGGGTCCGACCAATTTGCCTTGATCCTTCGAAGTGTTTCTTCTACATCTTTCTGCCGTACGTTGTACTCATTGGCGGTTTCCTGTTTTATGACCTTTGCACCTGTCTGAAGTGTTCTGTTTGCTGCGTTAGCAATTACTCGTCCGCTTTTGTTCGCTGCTTTTCCAAGCAGTCTTTCCACTTCCTCAATTGTCATGTATCCATTCATATCAGTTCATCTTCTTCCCTACGGTGATCTGTATCATTCCTGGTGTTTTCTTTACGCTTCTGACAAACATTCGCTCTCCATCGACGGTGATTATAGAATTTGCCGTGAATTTTCGTTTCGCGTCTTTTTCTCTGATGTACAGGGAAAATCCGGCGTCATTCTGCGTATTCTCCCTTGGGTTAAAGCTGCCTTTCAGAACATTCCCAGCATCTTTCAGGCTTACCTCCTGCTTGATAACTGTCATCTTCACGCCGTCTATCGTGTGCTCCTCTGCAAATTCGTCCAAATCAAAAAATGCTTCCTCTAAGTCATCTTTAAATGCATCTTTAAAGTTCATTTGCGCTTTCCTTTTTTACTCCGGCTTTTGGTTCATCTCTGACGAATCCTTTTTCTTTCATCCATGCCTCATCTGCCTTTGAGAGACCTTTTACGGTCTCTCCCGGCTTGAATGTTTTTCCTTTTACTTCAACGTAAGATACTGCAATCATGTTTTATCCCCCTATTACTCCATAGAGTTCTGGTATTCGATTACTGCCGACTTAAGTTCATCGAGTTTCATTGTTGTTGTAACCGGTGCTCCGATCGACTGTCCGTACTTAAAAAGTGCGTCCTTTGTCATCGAATTAATCTCGTCCTCGGACTTAAGATTCACAGCTCCGTCTTCTGTCGCGTCAGCAACCGGAATTGCACTATCCTCATTTAATGATTCTTCCGAAACCTCATCATAGATATTGGCAACCAGCCATCCCTCCGGGTCGTTTGGATATGGGACCGGGCGTGAAAACTCTCCGATTGTCATCAAGTTTCCGTTCTCATCCGGCATTACACGAGGGACGATTTTTTCCGCATGGGACTCAAACCCTGTTCCTTTTACAAACGTAACCTGACCGTAAACTGTCTTTCCCATTCCCGGCTGCAGGAATGCAATTGTTCCTTTCGGCAACAGTTCTTTTGCCTTTCCGTCCAGATCTTCATACTTGTTCGAATAGGTAAACAAGTTAAATACGATTCCGTTGATATTGATTGAACCGTTATATGAAACCCCATCTGGAAGCTCTCTCTGCTTGATTTCTCCCATCTCTACAGCTTTTTTATTGTAAAATTCAAGGAAATCTGGATCTGTCATAAACAACATTGACACATCGCCTGTCATTACGATATCTGATGCTGTAACTCCTCTTTCCTTTAATTCCAGTGCCATCTCGTACAGCACTGTGATTCTCTCCTGTGCGGTCATGGTCTTAAAATCTTTTTTAAACTTGTATTTGTTCTTAAATCCTGTGCTATTGTCATAGTATCTAAGAGCCAGTTCTTTATAATTCACTCCATCTACCGCATCCTGCGCCGTCGAGAAATGTTTCATCAGGACCTCTCCATCCGTGATGATCTGGATGCACATGAGCTCGTGCCGGCGAAGGATTGATTTTCGCATATCATCCATGCACTCAGCTTCAATCTCTCTTTCTCTGTCCGCTGGTGTCCGATTGCTTCTCGGGTCTTCTCCAAACGCCTTTTTTTCAAGGTCTTCCGGCGTGATAACCATTTTCGGTGCGATATATGGCGCAGTGACATACTCGGATTTATATCCTTTCTTTTCGATTACAATGCCATTTGCAACTGGCGCCACGAATGGTGCGACCTTTCTATTTCCACGCTTCATTTCGATTAGTGCTTTTTCCGAATAAAAGCATCCAGCATCCGGGAAGTATCTGTCTTTAAAAAACTGGGCGACCGGATACATTTTTTTGATTGTGTCAATCAATTTCACTGTCTGAATAACCATTTTTACCTCCTACTTTAAAATGATGTTTTTCTCTCTTAATGTTTCTTTATCCGCTGCTGTAAGTGCCTCGGATGTGATGAGATGCAATCCTCTGAACTCTCCGCTGTCGTAAACTTCGATAGGTACCTTTGTTGCCTCCGGGTCTACTTCAACTGTTTCTGCCGCGATAACGCTTGGTGTTCCGCTCTTGGCATGCAGGCTGTATTCTCCTTCGCTTGTGACATCAATCACCTGTCCGCGTTTAATTTCCTTTACCTGTGCGGCTGTCACCGTGACTTCAACAACTCTTCCTCTAAGATTCTGTGCGTTTCCGGCAATAAGATTGTCCGGTGTCATGGTGTAGCCTTCTGTGTTAAGCTGCTGCATAACTTACACCCCTTTCTTCTTGTTGATGTACGCCGCCATCTCGTCGGCTTCGTTCTTTTCCTCTTCATCCGGCTTTCCTGTTCCAACATCTTTTGCTCCGGAAAGGTCTGAGTCTTCCTGCGCATTCTGCAAATATGCTCTCGCAAGTTTCTCGCCATTTACCATTGCGTCATATGCTAACGTTTTGCCGTCTGTTTTGTTTTCTCCGTATTTTGCCTCGTTCAAGGCTTCCGGAGTGACTGTTTTTGCAATTGCATCCAGCGAATGAATGCGTGCATTCTCTTCTGCAACTCCACTCAGTCTGCTTTCTTCTCTCATTGCATTAATCTCAGCCTGAATCTCTGGATGCTCTTTTGCTAATTCAGCTAATGTCATATTTTTTTCCTCCTTTTGTTCTTTATCAGAAACGGCGTTTGCCGGGTTCTGCTGTTTGTTCTGTTGCGACGTCGCAACGGGTTGCACCGGTGCAACTTTGCTTTTTTCCATTGCAACTGCTAATTCTTTGATTTTGTCTTCCGGAATTACCTGCAGCTCTGATGCGACAAACTGCTGCACGTTCGCATCTTTTACCTCTTCGGAAGGTGCCCCAAACAGATAGCCATCTGCAAATCCAAGCTCAATTGCTCTCTCCGGCGACATGTATGTCTCGTTGTCCATGAGCTGTTGCAACTCTTCCTTCGCCTTTCCCGTCTTTCGCATATATGCGTTAATAATTCCGTCGTCGATCGCCTGCAGTCTGTCATGTGTCTGCTGCATTGTTGTCTTGTTTCCTGCTGCACTCGTTGATGCATTGTGGATCATGATATATCCCGCATCCGAGATTAGAACCTCATCTGCTGCGCAAAGCAAAAATGTTGCCGCGCTTGCTGCACAAATGACATGCGCCGTTACCTTTCCCTGGTAATTCATGATGTCCGCGTACATCTCGTATCCGTAGCTCACATATCCTCCCGGACTGTTGATTTCAATTTCCACATCCTCGCCTGCTGCCTGTTCTAAGCCTTCGCGGATTGTCTTCGGTGACGTGTAATCCCAACCAAAATATTTGTAAATCCACGCATCATCGTTCCCGATGATCGGACCTTTTACATTAATCTTTGCCATCGTTCTTCTCCTTTGCTATTTCCTTTACTTCCAGTGCTCTATTTGCTTCCGCAAGCTGTTCATTCTCTCTGATCAGCGTACGGACATTCTCTTCGTATTCGCTTCCGTTGATAGCCGCGCATTCGTCTTCTCTCGTTGACAGTCCTGCCGCAATTCTCTGTGTTGCCGCATTGACTTCCTGCATAGGGTTCAGGCATCCCTGCGCTGGTCCTGTCCACGTTGCATTTGCATATGCCTTTCTAATCATTGGATCTGTAAAAAATCCCGGTGCATTAATCCGACCGCGTGCTACCGCCTCGGATAACCACTGTTCATATACAACCTGGCAAAAATCATTCACAAACCACTTCCGGCGCTTCATAAATGCTCTCCATGATTCGTTTAACGCTCCCTTGCTTGCAGAAAAGTTCTGCCCGAATTTCTTTTGCAAAACTTCCGGTGATATCTCAAGCGCTGCCCCAATCTGCGTGATCATTGCGTCCATAAACTCCGAAAAGCTTCCGGATGGATGCTCGGCCTTGACTGGTGTAACTCCTTCTCCCGGTTTTAAAGTGACGATCGTGCCGGATCCCAAAACAATCTCGTTGTCTTTTTTCTCCGGTATTCCGCCGGCAGGTCCTTCCCAATCGTCCTCGTCGTCCTCGTCATTCTCACCTTCATATCCGGTGTCCGGCTCTTCTCCGTCTTCCGTTGTGATAAATACGGCTAAGATAGAATTAACAACCGCCGCCATAATCTCCGCCTCTGTGTATCGCGTAGTCTGTTTTAGCGTCTGAATAATCGGTGCCAGGAATGGCACACCTCTGTATTGTTCTGCTGTTTCAGCGTTAAAAATGTGCAGTATATTTTCATTCCCTGTTTTCTTTCCGCGTCTCTCCACTCTCGCCCATTCCTGTTTTTCCATTCCCATCTCGCCCGGAAATGTTGAGCTTATGTGATATGCGACCACCCTGCCATCTTTGTCAATTTCGATTCCGTTCATAATCCGGTTACCGTTCTTTTCTCTTTTGTCGTAACCGTAGTATTCACCGCTTGACTCTCCCGGTGTGCACACTCGATCTGCCTGTATAAGCTTTAATTTGATTCCATACGGCATATTTACTTCCGGCCGTTTGTGTAAAACCAACACAAACGCTTCTCCGTTTCGAAGCCAATCTGAAAATGCAATCTGCTGCAGTTCATAAAAATTGTTCTGATCGGCAATGTCGCACAATGTGCTTTCCGCCCATAGAGCAAATTCACGTTTTATGGACCGTTCGATATCTGTTGCCTGTTCTCTGCTAATTCCCAGATATTCAAAATCAATCTTTGGCTTTACGACCAATCCTGGGCCAATCGTGCTTGTATTTGTTGCATTGACTGCTGCCGCTCCAATTGGCGTGTTCATGGCAAGATCGCGTGTCCTCTCGCGTAGTGTGGTACGATTTTCCTCGATATCTGATTTAGGAGACAGGCTTTCCGAGTTGTATCCTTTGGCCCATGTTGCGGAATGCGACGCACCGCCGTTGGAATATCCAGAATTTGTAAACTGTTTCATGATATTTTGCTGTGCCCTCAGACTGCTCGTGCCTGTTTCCATGCGTGCGATTTCTCTTTCCATCTTGGCAATATTCAATTGATTTTCTAATTCACGTTTTTTTCGTGCCGTTTCAAAAAATCCCATATCTTACCCCAACGGAATTACCCGCTTTGCCTTTCTTCTCGTTGTTCCCTTCTGTTCCCAGTCAGCTATAGCTGCCTCGGTTTCTGAAATTTCTGCATTTACCTCTTTGAGTGTTGCTCTGTTCAGCTGATTCGAACCGATTGTGTATGACTGACCTCCCAACAGGATCTTTTTTCTCGCTTTCCGCAAGTCCTCCAGATCTTCAAGTGCTCGTTCATATTGCTGTTTTGTTCTGATTGTCACCATGGACTAAACCTCAATTCCTTTCGTTACATGTCTGGTTGCCTTCTTTTTTCTTGCAACTTTCTTGGTGTAATTGATTCCTTTTTCCAGCTGTGCTTGCAGCTTGTCCCATTCAGGTCTCAAGATTTCCTCTACTGCATAGTTGTAATTAAAAAGATCAAGCGGCTCGTTTCTTGTGCCTTTTCTTTGCACCCATGTGGTTCTGTAGTATCCATTTACCTTCTTTTCCACCTTGTACTCGGATGATACGAGTCCTTCGTAGTACTCATCGCCATATCCTCGTCTTGTGTCTGCCGGGAAGTGGCAATATCCAGCTCCCGGCTCCTGAATTTTTAGCCGGTTCGTGACGTCGAATCAATGCCACCAGCGATTGGGTATCGAGAAATTTTT
>ERZ781272.1076-NODE-1076-length-11688-cov-4.091378_pt1 | contig 11688 bp, 14 predicted proteins | sample MGYA00375850_ERZ781272 | MGnify/ENA primary metagenome ERZ781272 (study PRJEB29790, sample SAMN06051246) | human gut metagenome | host: Homo sapiens | place: USA: Cincinnati, Ohio | collected 2013-06-21 | study: EMG produced TPA metagenomics assembly of the Gut...
CGTTTGAGGGGCGTGTGTCCTTGACGTACGGGTTCAAGTCCCGTTTGCCGCACCATGCAAATGGACAAAATGGCTCGGTTCCATTTTATCCATGATTTATTCGGGTTGACGGGCTTTTGGAGATTCTTTCCAAAAGCCCGTTTGCCGTAGATGTCCAATTCTATAATCTTTTTCCTTCGTCAGCATAAACCGAATTTGTTTATAAATGATTCAGAGTTATGCTGATTTTATAAAGGACGCATGATTCCGCCGAATATTAGAGCCGCTATGATGATCAATTCCAACACACTATAATGGAAAATTGCACAACTCGGTGTGAGTGGCAATGTGGGCGCATCACTGGAATTTTTTTCATGCGATAAACATCAGTACACAGCACGGGAACCTTATGGTACTATTATCTACATAAGGCATTTAAGAAAACAGAGGGCACAGAAAATTTCTGTGCCCTCTGTTTTCTCTTTAGAATGAAAGTGTTATATGGTCCAGTCTGCCGGCCGGGTTAAAAACGCCGGGAGCTTTGTCTTTGCATCTCCCCTGGCAGCAAGCCTTTCGCGAATATCGCAGGAAAAGTCCTCCTTCAGGCGAAAACATGGTACTTCGGCGGGTTTATCCGCAGGAAAGCCATCGGATTTCATAAAAATCAGCGCCGTACAGAACAGTACGCAGCAGTGCACACTTTCCGTTTGGAACACTTGAAACAGCTGCTTATCATATTCCTGTTCCAAGATCGGGCTTACCGCTTTTTTCCGTTGCATTATTCCGGTTCCTTAAGCACCAGGTATTTTTCCTCAATTGGCAGTTTATCCAGACGTCCTTTACGTGCAATGAGAAACTTGGTCGGTATACCCTCAGCGGTAAAGCGCTCCTCATGCTCGGTCAGATAATTTGGCGCAAACCCACTGCCGTGGAGGTCTTTTGTCAGGTATTCAATGGTATAGCCGCTTTCCTGAAAATAGCCCTGGGAAGCAAGGAACAAATCGTCATCATCCGTTTTAAACCAAATTTCCCCGTTTTCTTTTAAAAAGGTACGGTATTTGAGCAGCTGCCTTGTATGAGTCAACCGTTTTTTATGGTTTCCCGCTTTGGGCCAGGGATTGCAGAAGTTGATGTAAATCCGATCGATTTCATCCTGCCCGTTTAGCATACGCAAAATCAGCTCGATATCAAATGAGAGCAGCTTAACGTTATCAACTGTTCTTTTCACCCTCTCGTATTCTTGTACTATCAACCGGCGGGCAACCCCCAGTACATCACTGCTCAAGTCAATGCCGATATAGTTTATTTCCGGATGGTCACAGGCAAGCTTGCTTAGGAAAACGCCCTTGCCGCATCCAAGCTCCAGCTGCATCGGATTTTCAGGGTTTGCAAACAATTCCCTCCAGTGTCCGATTTGCTTTGCGGGCTCCTTAATAAAAAAATCGCAGGCTGCAAGTTCAGGCCTCGCCCATTTCTTTGTCCGCATCCTCATGATCTTTTCCCCTTTTTTTACATTTGCGTTTCTCATCATATAACAAAATCGCCCGCCGTGCAAGAGAAAGACCTCCAAAGTAGAAGTATCTTTTTTCGCTTTGGGGCAATACTACGGATAAAACAAAAGAAAGGAGCTGTTTTATCTTTGATCGAATTTGTTGGAACTTTCGGAGAGGTACTGGTCCGATCCCTGGTTTCTATTCTTGTGCTGTTTTTCCTCTCAAAATTCATGGGCTTCAAACAAATTTCCCAGCTCAACCTGTTTGACTATATCGTTGGAATCTCTATCGGATCGATTGCCGCGCAGATGGCCTTTGACCCGAATATTCCCTACTATGCCACCATTACCGCTATGGCAGTGTATGCGATCATCGAAGTAAGCATCTCAATGCTGACCTCCAAGAGTATAAAGTTGCGCCGTTTTGTCACCGGTACACCGGTCGTTGTCATCAACAAAGGGGAAATCATTGAGGAAAACCTGAAAAAAATTAAGTACGATTTAAATGATCTGCTCACCGAATGCCGTATCAATGGTTTTTTTAACATTTCAGACGTCGAATGTGCTGTCATGGAGACAGATGGACGTCTCAGTTTTTTACCCAAACCAGAGCTTCGTCCTGTCAATCCCAAAGATATGGGCCTTATGCCTGCAAAAGAGGGACTTGTCTCCAACGTAATTATTGACGGTAATATCATGCCAAGCGCCCTTAAGTGCTGCGGAATGGATGAAAAATGGCTGCAAAAGCAGCTAAGCGACAAGAAAATCAAGGATGTCTCCCAAGTCTTACTTGGCACAGTGGATGTAAACGGTATTTTTACAGCTTTTATGAAAAATATGTCTTCGTTGGAATATAATCCATTTAACTAAAATTGTTTTCACAATTTTTCTGCAAACTGTGATATAATAAGAGTATCATATTTTATGGAGAGTGTTGCATCATGGCAAAGACGGCAATTGTCACCGGCGGTTCGCGCGGAATCGGCGCCGCTATCGTTAAACGTCTCGCGGCAGAAGGCATGAACGTGGTCTTTAACTACCATAGCGCTAAGGCTGCCGGAGAAGCAGTACTGGAAGAATGCCGCAAGCTTGATGTCGACGGCATTATGGTTCAGGCGGATGTTTCCAGTAAGGAAGACTGCAAAAAGATGGTGGACGCTGCCATTGATAAGTTCGGCAGTGTGGATGTTCTGGTCAACAATGCAGGTATTGACGGCCCGGTCCATCCGGTCAACGAATACGCAGAGGAGGACTTTGAAAAAGTCATACAGACAAACGTCATGAGCGTATTCTATATGACGAAGTATGCCTCCCAGAAAATGATTGATGCGGGCAAGGGCGGCAGCATTGTCAATTTGTCCTCCATTACCGCGAAATACGGCAGCTCCGGCAATGGCGCTTACTGTGCTTCCAAAGCAGCTGTTGACGGTTTTACCCGTTCTGTTGCCAAAGACCTTGCGCAGTACAACATTGGTAGCACCTGGTGTCACAGAAACGGATATGGTACGCAACCTGCCTCAGGTGTATAAAGATCAGATGTCTAAATCTATCCGATTTAACCGTTTTTGCCAACCGGAGGAAATCGCAAACGCAGTGGCTTTCTTTACCAAAGAGGAATCCCGCTACGTCACCGCACAGATGCTGGTTGTCGATGGCATCACAAACCTCTAATTTTACAACCGTTTAAACTGGTTACGAAAACCGCCCTCTTTCTCCTACCCCAGGAGAGGAAGGGCGCTTTTTTTGATACGGTTGCATCTTCCTCAGGCAAAAATACAGACGAATCAGATGAACCAAATGGGACGCCTTTTGCCCTGTACCCTCTGTTAAAGCCAAAACGACAGGAATAGAGTATCGAGGTTTTCTTTCAGTTGTTTCAATGTAGCGGCTCTCTCAATCGCACAAAGGAAAGCGGCGCACACAGCAGGCTGGACTTCCACAATTAAGATGCGCAAATCCCGTAATTCCTGTAACGGGCCGGGAAAATAGCCTCCACGCCCCACCGGGTAGAAATTCCACGAACACACGCAGGATGGGCGGGTCATTCGGCTCACCGACTACAACCGTCTTGGTGGTAGGCCCCCATAATGCATCCTGCTCCTGTGAGGGCCAGAGAGAGAAAACCAGGCACCCGCTTGCATCCGGCACCAGAATAAGGGGGTGTGCGTCCACCCTGCCGCCCGCACATGGCGCGAAACCATTTGCGACGGCTTCGCGCCTTGTTTTCTTCTGCCGGTTATTATTGTTCCAGATAGGATAATGCCGCACCGGTTGCCGTCGCATAGATGGCGTTTTCCGGGATAATAAAGTTCACCCCATACAACTCACTTAAAGACTCAAAAATTTCCTGTACCTGAGGCACAGTTGTGAGACTTCCGGTCAGGACGATATCCTGAATCGTATCGTTTTTGCATGCAAAAACGGCAAGCGTACCAATGGTCTGAAATACCATGTTGATCACACCAAGCGTCACATCCGCAGTGGAGGCAGAATCCCTCATTTTTCCAAAATTAGATGCGGTAGTATGCGGCGGAAAGGAACCGACCTGCACTTTACTGATGTCTTCTATCATCAAATCTACATTGTCTAGGTTTCCTCCTTCTGCCATATCCATAATGCTTTCAAAATGATTGGCACCCGCAAGGCGGCTGCATAACCCGACAAGCGTACCTCCGCCGACTCCGCTGCCACCAATATGCTTAATTTCAGTCCGGCTTGCCCGAATATAGGCCGTACCTGTTCCCATGCTGACAACGAGTGCCTCCGGTTTACCCGAAAGTTCCAGTCCTCCTAGTCCGATCGCACGAAATTCATCCACTTTTTCCGTTGGGATGTTATAGAGGTTTCCCTCAAAAACAGATGCCCCTACACCAGTAAGGATGATGCGCTCCACATCCTCCAACTCCAAATGATTCATGTTGATAAAACGTCCAAGCGCCCCATAAACCGAGGTCATCGGATCCGTCGCCTTAACCTGAAGGGTGGAGATAATCTCTTCCCTGCTGTAAAATCCAGCGATTTTAGTTGTGGAGCCCCCTACATCGATTCCAATTACAATACCCATGTCAGTTCCCTTTCTATCCCACCGTCCTACAGACGGCTATGCGATCTATACTTCGGTCACTTTGCTAAAAATAATCAGTGATACCATAGTGTCATGCGCTTTGTGTCCGAGTGACAATTATCCTCTGTTTTTGTAAAATAGAGGATAACCACTGCTTTGCGGTTATGGTACATGAATACATAGCTTGGACACTATGATTGACCGGCGGCCGTAAAAATAACAGCTGTTATGCGGCTATTATAGCACGACTAGGGAATCTGCACAAATTTTTTCTAGAAGAAAACGGCTGAAAATACTCGCTTTGTCTACGATAAATACATAAAAAGAAACAAAATATCTGTTTGTTGGCACGCCGTTCCATCTGTACCTCTGCACGGGCATAGACGATGGGCAATATACTGTTAGAAAAGCGCTGTTGCTTTTAAATCCCTTACTAAAGGAGAAATATGCTGTGAACGAATTAAACGTCACCATCGCCGGCATGGGTGATGCAAACCGTGAATGTTTCGGCCCTCCGTCTTTCCCTCTTGGCATGGCCTACGTTCCCATGCAAAAGTGGACCGAGCTCTACGATCCTGAGCTCGCTATGAAACGTGGGACGATGTTCCGCCAACTTGACTTTCCTTTTATCGGTGAGGAGGCGGTCCCGAATGGAAGATAATAAGGCTACTTTGCTCAATCGTGTACAAATTTGTGATTTTGTGCTTCAGGAAACCGCTCTCTTCCTGGATACTCACCCAGAAAACAAGGAAGCATTGGAGTATTATCAAAAATATCTGGAACTGATGAAAAAAGCAAGAGAGGAATACGTGCAGAAGTACGGTCCTCTGATGCGTACAGATTATGACGGCGGTCCAGTCTGGACTTGGGCAACAACTCCCTGGCCATGGGAAAAGGAAGCGGAGGAATAGAACATGTGGAAATATGATAAAAAACTGCAATTCCCTGTCAAAATTGCGCGACCGGATGCTGCAGCTGCAAAAGTCATCCTGACCCAGTTCGGCGGACCGGACGGAGAACTCGCCGCATCCCAGCGATATCTCGCCCAGCGTTATGCTACCCCTTACAATGATGTAAAGGGCGTTCTAACCGATATTGGTACCGAAGAACTTGCGCATGTCGAAATGATTTGTGCCATTGTTTATCAGTTGACCAGAAACCTGACTCCGGAGGAAATTATAAAGGCTGGATTTGATGCCTACTTTGTCGATCATACTACCGGTCTGTATCCGGCATCTGCAGCCGGAATGCCGTTTACTGCTGCTTACTTCCAGTCGAAAGGAGATGTCATCACCGACCTGACGGAGGACCTTGCAGCAGAACAAAAAGCGCGTACAACATATGACAATATCCTTCGCCTAGTGGACGATCCGGATATCCGTGAACCAATTAAGTTTTTAAGAGAAAGAGAAATCGTACATTTCCAGAGGTTTGGTGAAGCGTTGAGAAATGTACAGGATCATCTTGATTCCAAGAACTTCTATGCATTCAATCCCGCTTTTGATACACAGGCAAAACGGAAATAATCACATAACAAAAATCCGATCTTTCCCCTTTCCTTTTCCAGGAGCTGTCGTTAGTGACAGCTCCTTTCCTTTTTTAGAAATAGTTATAAAACAGAAAGGATTATTCACCGAACTTTCCCTTTCCACATAGAATAAGAATAAGCAGTTCTTTTAACTACACGCTAAAACGAGGGGGATATCGTAATGTTTCGCAGAGAAATTGCACTTGAACTTATCAGTTGCCGGGAGAATGGGTCGGAGCTTGGAGAATTGTATTTTGAGCCTGCTAAACGAGGGGGAACTTATATCACAGTGATGCTCAGCGGAATGGAGGACATCAAGTCTGAGTGTTGCCTCTGTATGAAAGGCGAACAAATCATCTTTCTCCCTCTGCCATCCCCCTGCCAGGGAAAAATTGAATTGTGTCTTTGGTCAAGTATTGAGATGGCCTCCGTTAAAGAGTACGAGGTCAGTATCTGTGATAAAAACCGGCGGATAACTTATTTGCGCGCCAGAAAATAACTTTCCATCTACTGCGGTACCTTTACAACTGGTGCCGCAGATTTTTCTTTTGCCTGTTTTTACAATGCACCTACTTTCCATCCAATTTTATCCTCCCTTTTTTCGGCTTTTCTCAGTAAGAATGACAAATTTTTGTATATTCCTTATAAATTCCAATTGCCTATTTTGAACTGAAGATATTTGCAGTAGATACTGCAAATTGGTATGAAGTCGAAAATATATATAAGGAATGGGATTATTTTGACAAAAGCCTTCTTTGGAACCACTCGCCTAGCGAGTGGTTTTCATTATACAAGAAAACACCCCCGGCTGAGGTCGGGGGTGTTTCAAGATTAAGGGAGAATCGATCCTGTTTTGGGCCAGGAGTTTTCTATTTCTGTTAGATATCGTTGCGAACCAAATCCTCAAAGCTCTCACGTTTGACAACGATGCGGGAGGTACCGTCCTTCACCATGACAACCGCAGGACGGGGAATCCGGTTATAGTTGGAAGCCATAGAGTAGTTATAGGCACCAGTCGCAAGAACCGCGACAATATCCCCCTCAAGGATTTCCTGCGTGCTCATGTCTTTTCCGATTAGGTCACCGCTTTCGCAACATTTTCCGGCTAGGGTCACACTTCGAGTACGGGCATCGCCGGCCCGACTTGCCACGACCAGCTCATATTCGGATTCATACAGTGCATAACGAGGGTTATCGGTCATACCACCATCAATCGCAACATAGGTGCGGATATTCGGGATATCCTTGATAGAGCCCACTTTATACAAAGTAATCCCCGCAGGCCCGACAATCGAACGGCCCGGCTCGATGATGAGAAACGGCAGGTCGATTCCATGTTTTGCACAGGTTCCCTTGACCACCTCGGAGACCTTTTCCATGTAGCTGTCGTAGGGAACAGGGTCGTTTTCCGGCACATATTTGATGCCGAAGCCGCCGCCAAGATCGAGCTCCTTAATTCTGATACCTGTTTCCTTCTTGATATCGGAGATAAACCGAAGCATGACCTCGGCCGCATGTTCAAATGGTTCAATATCAAAAATCTGGGAACCAATGTGGCAGTGCAGGCCAACTAAAGAGACGTTTTCAAGCTTTGCAGCCTCTTTGACCGCTTCCATTGCCTCACCTGTTTCCAAGGCAAGGCCGAATTTGGAATCAATCTGCCCGGTACGGACGAAGCTGTGGGTATGCGCGTCCACTCCCGGCTTAATGCGAAACAGGATTTTTACCACTTTCCCCGCAGCATGTGCCATCCGGTTGAGCACATCAAGCTCCGTCAAGTTGTCGACGACAAGTCTACCAACACCAACTTCAAGAGCATAGGCGATTTCCTCTGCCGTCTTATTATTTCCATGGAAAAACATCCGCTCAGCCGGAAAACCCGCTTCGACTGCGGTATAAATCTCTCCTGCGGACACAACATCCAAGCCAAGCCCTTCGTCCGAGACGATGCGGCACATTTCCTTGCAGGAAAACGCCTTGCTCGCATAGGTAACGAGCCCTTTTCCGCTATAATGCTTCTCAATAGAATGGCGGAACATCCGACAGTTTGTACGGATTTGCCCTTCATCCATAACATACAGCGGAGTGCCGTACTGTTCCGCAAGCTCAATCGCATCCACTCCGCCAATCGTCAGGTGGTTGTGGCCGTTGACACTCAGGCAATCTGCAACAAACATAATCATCCACTCTCCTTATTTTCTATCTTTTTTCTATACAATTGTGGAGTTGTCCTCCACTTCTTGGGGAAGTTCATCATCCGGCTGCTCGAGCACGGATTCTTCCAGGATCGCCCGCAATTCCTCGACGCCCTCCCCTGTTTCAGAGGAAAAAGGAATCATCGTAATCTGCTCGGCATAGGGAATCGTCTTGGCAAAGGACGACATCCGCTCCTCAAACTGCCGCTTTGACAGCTTGTCGCGCTTGGTCAGTACAATAATAAAAGGGAAACCACCCTCAATGAGGAAATCAAGCAAAAACAAGTCGTCCTTCGTAGGGTCGTGCCGGATATCAATCAGGGATATGACCAGAGCCAAATCCCGGCTATCATCGTTCAAATACCCTTCAATCAATCCTGCCCAGCGCTTTTTTTCATCTTTTGAGACCTTGGCAAAACCATAACCCGGCAGATCGACCAGCTTCATCGTATTGTCGATGTCATAGAAATTGACAGTAATCGTCTTTCCGGGAACAGCGCTCACTCTGGCAAGCGACTTTCGATAAAGCAGTTTATTGATTAGGGATGATTTTCCGACATTAGAGCGCCCTGCCACGGCAATTTCCGGGCAAGTACTCGGAGGTATTTGAGAATACAGGCCGTATGAGGCCTGAAAACTCGCGTTATGGAAATTCATCGGGTTTCCTCCCTTGCTTGAACCGTAGTTACAGCGGGCTGCGGCTGAATCGGCATCGGCGGATACTTCTCCCCCGCTGCCTCTTTACCGGGGTCATTTTTTTCATACTGGATTTGGCTTGTCACATCCACACAAAGGGCATTTTCCAGCACAGTATCAATCGTGGAAGCGCAGATAAAGCGGACATGCTCTTTGACAATCGGCTCCACTTCTTCTAAATCCGGCTCGTTTTCCGCTGGAATCAGGACAGTTTTGATGCCTGTCTTATACGCTGCCATTGTTTTTTCCCGCAGGCCGCCGATGGGAAGAACACGTCCTCGCAGTGTAATTTCTCCAGTCATTGCAATGTCGCGCCGGACAGGAATCCCAGTGAGTGCGGAAACGATTGCCGTCGTCATTGTCACACCGGCAGAAGGCCCGTCCTTTGGCACAGCGCCCTCGGGCGCATGGATATGGATGTCCTTGGTCTTATAGAAATCGCCAGGGATATTCCACTGGGATGCATGGGTGCGGATGCAGGTGATTGCCGCATGGGCGGATTCCTTCATCACGTCTCCAAGAGAACCGGTCAGCTCCACCTTTCCGTTGCCTTCCATGACGGCAACTTCAATTTCCATGGTCTCTCCGCCGACCGAAGTCCAAGCAAGCCCGGTTACTACGCCAATTTCATTTTTCTCCCGCAGATGCTCCGGCTTAAAGCGCTTGATCCCCATATACCCTTCCATGTTTTTGGCTGTAATCGTGATGCGTTTTTCCGGCGCTTTTATCACACTGGTTGCGGCTTTCCGGCAGAGTTTCCCGATTTCCCGCTCCAAGGTACGCACACCCGCTTCCCTGGTGTAAGAATCAATCAGCTCATAAATTGCGGAATCCGAAATGCGCAACTGTTTTGCAGTCAGGCCGTTTTTGGCAAGCTGCTTTGGCACTAGGTATTTCTTTCCAATTTGAAATTTTTCTTCTCTGGTATAACTGGAAAGCTCGATAATCTCCATCCTGTCGCGCAGCGGATCCGGGATGCTGTAGAGATCATTTGCCGTGGTCAGGAAAAGCGTACGGCTTAAATCAAAGGGGACTTCTATGTAATGGTCGCGGAAGGCGACATTCTGCTCGGAGTCGAGCACTTCCAGCATCGCAGAGGAGGGGTCGCCGCGAAAATCATTTCCCATCTTGTCGATTTCATCGAGCAAAATCAGCGGGTTTTGGGTTTTCGCCTGAATGTACGCATTGATGATACGCCCCGGCATGGAGCCCACATAAGTTTTGCGGTGTCCGCGGATATCAGATTCATCCCGTACGCCGCCAAGGGACACTCTCACATAATTGCGCCCAAGCACTTTTGCAATCGAACGCGCAATGGAGGTTTTGCCGACACCCGGAGGCCCCACCAGGCAGAGTATCTGCCCTTTCAGGTCGGGAGCAAGCTTGCGGACGGCAATCATTTCCAAAATCTGCTCTTTTACCTTTTGCAGGCCATAATGGTCTTTGTCCAGCGTCTTTTTCGCCTTGTCCACATCCAACTTGTCCTTGGAAAACTTCCCGAACGGCAAGGACAGGCAGGTGTCAAGATAGGTCCGAATAACACCCGCTTCCTGCGAATTAAGCGGCATCTTATTCATGCGTTCCGCCTCTTTCATCAGCTTCTCTTTGGAATCGTCATCAATGTCGAGTTCCAGAATTTTTGCACGGTACTCCTCCACTTCGTCCGCCGCGTTTTCACCCTCGCCGAGCTCTGCCGAAATAGCGCGCAGCTGTTCTCTTAGGTAGTAATCGCGCTGGTTCGCATCCATCTGTTCTTTGACGCGATCCGCAATCTCCTGCTCAAGCTGAAGAATCTGAGTTTCTTCCTGCAAAAAACGGACGAGTACCTCTAGCCTGTGAGTCAGGCTGGATTCCTCTAGAATCTCCTGTTTTTCCCGAACCTCATGCAGGATATGCCCTGCAATCAGATGAACAAAAACAGAGGGCTCTTCCTCCGTTAGGATGTTCATGATCAATTCTTTCGGCATTTTGGGGGCATAGGCTATATATTCTTGGAACAGCTCTTTGGCAGAACGCATCAGGGCTACTGCCATCATGCTGTTTTCCGCCTCACACGCTTCCAGCGGATATTCCTCCACAATCGCCTCCATGTAGCCGTCCTTGTCGCGTATCGAAATCGTCCGGGCACGGTACAGCCCTTCGATAAGGACGCGCATTCCCTTGTCGCGCAGTTTGAGAATTTGTTTAACCTTCGCGACAACACCAATGGAATAAATATCTTGATTACCTGGATCCTCTGTCTCGAGATCCTTTTGCGCAGCCAGAAAAATGGTCTGGTCGGCAGACATTGCAGCGCTGAGTGCTTCAATAGACTTTTTGCGTCCCGCATCAAAATGGAGAACCATTTCCGGAAACACAACGAGCCCGCGCAGCACCATCATCGGCAGAGTGACACATCTTTGAGGGGTTGCTGAATTCATTGATTTAACTCCTTTATCTTACGAATAGCGGCCTGCCGTTGCAAGCAGCAGTCAATTACCTATAATTCTACAAGGATATATTATAGTAAATTTTCCTTCCTTTTGCAACCTTTTTAGTAGAGTTTCCTTTTTCCAGCAGCGAGATAAAATGCAATTGGAGGTTGACATGGAGGAAAAAGAGTGATAAACTGAATTTTGTAATTTTGCATGGGCCTGTAGCTCAGTTGGGAGAGCGTTCGGTTCGCATCCGAGAGGTCAAGGGTTCAAATCCCTCCAGCCCCACCACGATATACAGACAAAAAAGATATCACTCC
>ERZ781272.1077-NODE-1077-length-11682-cov-3.712480_pt1 | contig 11682 bp, 10 predicted proteins | sample MGYA00375850_ERZ781272 | MGnify/ENA primary metagenome ERZ781272 (study PRJEB29790, sample SAMN06051246) | human gut metagenome | host: Homo sapiens | place: USA: Cincinnati, Ohio | collected 2013-06-21 | study: EMG produced TPA metagenomics assembly of the Gut...
TGGAGTTGGCAAATCGTCTTTTATGAAGAAGATAGGTAGAGAATTTGTCGATATGGGTTACGATGTAGAATTACATTATTGTTCCTCTGATCCGAATTCTTTAGATGGGATACTTATAAAAGGGTTGAATGTAGTATTGTTAGATGCTACAGCTCCTCATATTGTGGATCCTAAACTACCTGGGGCAGTTGATGAAATTATTAATTTTGGTGATTTCTGGGAGACGGAAGGATTAGAAAAAAATAAAACTCAAATTGAATCGTGTAATGCAGATATAGGTGAGTGTTTTCAAAGGGCATTTAGATTTTTGAAGTCAGCAGAACCTATTTATTTGGATATAGAATCAAAAAATTCTAAGTGTATAAATTGGTCTAGGGTTAATAAGAGCACATATAATTTTATCTGCGAATTATTTGATGGAGTTGAGTTTTGTGAAGGAACGCCGAGAGAGAGACATTTATTTGGTTCTGCGATAACGCCTATAGGATATTTAGATTATGCAGATAGTTTATTCAAAGATGTGAAGAATATTTATTATTTACATGGAGATATAGGGGTTGGGAAAAGTGAATTTTTGAGAAGTGTTTATAAGCAAGCATTGAAAAAGGGATTGGATGTGGAAGTATATCATTTTCCGCTAATCGTTGATAAATTGCAGGCTGTATATATACCTAAGCTAAATGTAGCTATAACTACGAGCTCTTTATTTAAGGACAAGAAATTGATTGATTTTAATAGTTTTATCTATGAAGAAAAATTAAAAAAATATATTGACTTAATAAAAATATGGAGTTATGATATATTTTGTAAAAGCAAAAAAATCAAAAGGAGGTAAAATTATGAAAATAAGTAATGAATTTAAAAATACTATTAAAATTAAATATAATTTTTTTACTTATTCATCTGTAATGCCTTCTGGAGTTTATATTTTGTGATTATTTTAATAAAATAAGACTTGAAATATATTTTTTAGAGATTGTATGCGCAGTTGTAAGTAACTGCGCTTTTATTTTGCATAAAATTATAATTTTTATATAACTAGTACTAGAAAAGATAATTGAAGCAAGACAGTGAAAATGGTAAAAATATTATATTTAAATATTAAAATTAAATATTATAGTTTTACTTATTCATCTGTGATGCATTTTAAATGGAGGTATAATATTGTGTAATTAATATGACTTAAATTTTAATTACTATTTTATTGAACTAGCACAGCTATGAGTAATAGCTGTGCTTTTTTTTACGACAAAAATTTAGTAGACAATCAAAGGGGGAATAAAACTAATGAATTTTTTTAGAAATTATATTTTGAAGGAATGTAGATTAATAATACTTCCTATAATTGCAATGATAGTTTGTATTTGTATTGACTCATCGTATCCATATCTACAAAAGATATTTGTAGATGATATTATTTTAGGTAATGAGCAAAAATATTTGTTTGGATTTCTAGCTATATTTGCTGTATTGGCATTTACCCAAGGGATATTTGGATATGTAAAAGAATATTTCTTTGATAAATTTGCACTTACGATTTGTAGGCAAATGAGAAGAGATTTATACTCAAAGTTTCAGTCTTTTGAATTTTCATTTTTTGATAATAATAATACTGGAGAATTATTGTCTAGAATAATAGAAGATGTAGATGTTGTTTGGGATACATTAGCTTTTGGAATGAGACTTTTTATAGAAGCTTTTATACTTTTTGTAGTATGTATTACTATCATGCTAAAAATTAATGTATCATTAACTGTTATATGTGTAAGTGTATTAATACCAGTAATATTTATTGCCAAAGTTATGGATAAAAAATTTTGGGATATATATTCACAAATTAGTGATCAGACAGCTGAAATTAATTCAATAGTTCAACAGGATGTAAGTGGAATACGACTTGTAAAAGCATTTGCACGTGAAAAGTATGAGATATCAAAATTTCTCAAGATTAATGAAAAATTTTATGATTTGAACGTTGAACAAGCTAAGATATTAGGAACATATGGTCCACTAATAGAATTTTTAACTAACTGTGCTCCCATACTAATAATAGTATATGGTGGTTATTTATGTATTAATGGTGAATTAAGCTTAGGAAGCTTAATTGCATTTACAAGTTATATATTTAACTTATCTTGGTGTGTAAGAAATTTGGGTTCGCTTGTTAATTTGCTTTCTCAAAATAAAGCTTCAATGGAAAAAATAAATGCTATCTTAAATAGAAAATCAAAAATAATCTCAAAAAAGGATGCTTATAATCCTGAATTTGTAAGAGGAGATATAGAATTTAAAAATGTTAGTTTTTCATATAATGATGAGGAAATATTACATGAGATTAATTTAACTATTCCTCATGGAAGCAAAGTAGCTATTATGGGAGCAACAGGTTCTGGTAAAAGTACATTGCTTTCGCTTATAGGAAGATATTATGACGTTACTAAAGGAGAGATTTTAGTTGATGGTGTTAATGTTAAAGATTGGAACTTAGAGACTTTAAGAGGCAATATGTCAGTAGTATTTCAAGATACTTTTCTATTTTCAGATAGTATTAGAAATAATATTGATTTTGGAAGTGACAAGTCAGAAAGTGAACTTATAGAAGCGGTTAAAGATAGTGAATCATATTCATTTATAGAAGATATGCCAGATAAACTTGAAACTATTATTGGAGAAAGAGGTGTCGGTTTATCAGGAGGGCAGAAACAAAGACTAGCTATTTCAAGAGCTATTATAAGAAAGACACCTATAGTAATTCTTGATGATTCAACTTCAGCTCTTGATATGGAAACAGAATTTAAAGTACTTCAAAATCTAAGAAAAGGTAAAAAGAAATGTACAAATTTCTTAATAGCACATAGAATTTCAGCTGTTAAGGATGCAGATATTATTATATTTATGAAAGATGGCAAAATAATTGAAAAAGGAAATCATACATCTTTAGTAAATTTAAAAGGAAATTACTATAACGTTTATGCTCACCAATTTCAAGATTTTGAAGCTGTACAATTGGAGGCGAATTAATATGAATGATATAAATAATGAATCATCTAAATCGCAAATAATAAAAAGATTATTATCATATGTAAAACCATATAAGTCGAAAGTGATTTTCGTAGTTTTATTATTACTTATAGTTATGACATGCAGTAGTATAACTCCTTATTTAATGCAGATTTCTATTGATAAATTTATTGAAAGTAAGGATATAAATGGATTACTAATTGTTGGTTTAGGTTTATTATTGTTAAATCTAATTGCACCAATATTATCAGGAATTAGAACAATATCCATGTCAAAAATAACAAATAAAATCTTAGTGGATATAAGATATAACTTGTATACTCATATTCAAACCTTAAGTTTTAAGTTTTTTGATGATAGACCAGTTGGGAAAATTATTTCAAGAGTAGTTGGTGACGTTAATGCACTTCAAAATTTATTAAATAATAGTATAGCAAATTTAATACCTAATATTTTTACAATAATATTAGTAATTTGTATTATGATAGTTATGAATCCTATACTTGCATTAATATCACTTATAACCATGCCATTTTTAACATTTACTATGTTTTTTGTTGAAATTAAAGCGGATAAGAAATGGAAGATATTTAGAGAAAATAGATCAGCCATGATTGGATATACTCATGAATCATTATCAGGAATGAAAGTGATACAAGGATTCAGTAAAAAATCATATACAAAAAATAAATTTGATCATCATATAAATAAACATGCAGATGGATTTATGACTTCTGTTTATGTACAGGATTTCTTTTGGCCATTTTTAGATTTATTTAGAGGATTAAGTTTAGCAATATTATTATTTTCAGGTTTTATACTTATGAAAAATAATAGTATTACTATTGGTACATTAATGGCTTTCATAATGTATATAGAGATGCTTTGGAGACCTATAATACAATTATCATCTTTTTATAATGCATTTGTAACAAGTATGTCTGCAGGAGAGAGAATATTTGATATTTTAGATACTAAAAACACTATGGTAGAAGAAAATGCAGAAGAAAAAATGCCTCAAATTAAAGGAAATATAGAGTTTGACCATGTTACATTTTCTTATGTAAAAGATGAAGCTGCAGTTTTAAAAGATTCAACTTTTGAAATAGAGCAAGGACAAAAGATAGCTTTAGTTGGTGAGACAGGAGCTGGAAAGACAACAATAACTAATTTAATAAGCAGGTTTTATGATCCTACATTTGGACAAGTAAAAATTGACGGAATAAATATAAAAGATGTAGATATTGAAAGCTTAAGAAGTCAAATGGGAATAATGCTTCAAGATTCATTTCTATTTTCAAGCAGTATAAAAGAAAATATAAGGTATGGAAAACTTGATGCTACAGATGAAGAAATAATTAATGCTTGTAAAGCTGTTAATGCCCATGAATTCATAGAGAAATTTGATAAGGGATATGATACAGAAGTAAATGAACGAGGTTCAAGACTTTCACTTGGACAAAGACAATTAATTGCTTTTGCGAGAGCATTAATTGCAGATCCAAGAATATTGATACTAGATGAAGCAACAGCTAATATTGATACAGAAACAGAAATATTGGTTCAAGAAGGTATTAAAACGCTAATGAAAGGTAGAACTTCAATAGTTATAGCGCATAGACTTTCTACAATTAGAGACTGTGATAAAATATTTGTTTTGTCTAAGGGAAGAATTATTGAAGCAGGTACACATGACGAATTACTTAAGAAACATGGTAATTACTATAAATTGTATTCAGCACAATATAGTTTCTTAAAAGATGCCTAAACAATTAGAGGCACATGTGTGATTGGATAATATAAATATAATTTAGTAAAGGGAATGCTGCAATATGAATAATATTACAATATAATACTAATTCGAGTTTGACTAAATTTTATTATATTGTGATAAAACCATATTTTGCAGCAACTAATTATTTTTATGTTTTAAAGGGGAGATGTAAAATGATCGAGCTATCAATAAACAAACTAGAAAAATACTTGGATAGCAATAAAATATTTGATGATATAACGCTTAATATATATGATGGAGAAAAAGTTGGAATTGTAGGGGATAATGGATGTGGAAAAACTACTTTATTAAAAATAATATGTGGAATCTATGAAATGACACGTGATGATAAAGGAAGTATTTTTATAACAAAAAATGCAAGTATATCATATTTAGATCAAATGCCTAGTTATTCTCAAGATACAACTGTTTTGGATGTTTTAAATAAAGCTTTTGATACTGTAAAAGAAGCTGAAGTTAAAATGAAAGAATTAGAAAGCAGAATGAGAGAGTTTAAAGATGAAAAACTTGAAAGAGCGTTAAAGGAATATAATAGGCTTCAAGAATTTTATGAAGCTCATGATGGATATAAGCAGGATGAAAAGTTAAAAAGAATATGTACAGGTTTAAAAATAAATGAAGAATTTTTAAAAAAGGATTTTAAAATATTAAGTGGTGGAGAAAAGACAACTGTAGTTCTTGGAAAAATACTCATTGAAAATCCAGATATATTACTTCTTGATGAGCCAACAAATCATTTAGATATGGAATCTTGTGAATGGCTTGAAGGCTTTTTAAAGTCGTATAAAGGAATGGTTATAATAGTTTCCCATGATAGATACTTTTTAGATAATGTTGTTACTAAAATAATAGAAATTGAAGATAAAGAAAGCACAATATATCAAGGCAATTATTCAGATTATACTAAGCAGAAAGAAGAAAATATGCTCATAGAGTTCAATCAATATAAAGAACAGCAAAAGAAAATAGAAGCTATGGAAAATGCAATAAAGAGGCTTCGTGATTGGGCTTCAAGGGGAGACAATGAAAAGTTCTTTAAAAGAGCTGCAAGTATGCAGAAAGCATTAGATAAAATTAAAAGAATAGATAAGCCTAAAATGGAAAAGACAACTATAAAATTAAGTTTCAATGAAACTGAAAGAAGTGGAAATGAAGTTTTAAATATAGAGAGATTATGCAAATCATATGAAGAAAAAATTTTATTTGATAACGCTGATTTAAATGTGCGATTTAAAGAGAGAGTTGGGATTATAGGTAAAAATGGATGTGGCAAAACCACTTTATTAAAAATGATATTAAATAAGGAACAAAATTATAGTGGAAATATTTCATTAGGAGAAAATATAAAGCTTGCATATTTACCACAAAATATTGAATTTGAAGATGAGGAAAGAAGTATAATTGATGAATTTAGAAATGATATCGCAATGGTAGAGGGACAAGCAAGGGGATATTTATCTAAATTTATGTTTTATGGAAGTGATGTTTTCAAAAAAATAAAGCATCTTTCTGGTGGAGAGCGAATCAGGCTTAAATTAAGTAAATTATTATATGAAGATATAAATCTACTTGTAATGGATGAGCCGACAAACCATTTGGATATAAGTTCAATAGAAACATTGGAGGAAGCTTTAAATAATTTTAAAGGAACTATAATATTTGTTTCCCATGATAGATACTTTTTAAATAAGATGAGTGAACGAATTGTTGCAATTGAAAATGGAAAATTTGAATCTTATTTAGGCAACTATGATTATTATAAAGAAAATAAAGAATCAACAAATGTGGAAAAACAATCCACAGATGCAAAAGAAAAATTGAGTAATTGTGGAAAAAATTCAAAAGATATGTGGGAAAATCAAAAAGAACAAGAAAGAGAGCTTAGAAAATTAAAATCAAAAGCAGAGAAAATGGAGTTAAGCATATTGGATTTAGAAGAAAAAATACAAGAGATAGATAAAGACATGTCTGAATGTTCATGCGATTATAATAAGCTTAAGGACCTTGATTGTATGAAAAGAGATATGGAAAAAGAATTGGAGAAAATGATTTCAGAATGGGAAAATGTAGTTGAATTATTAGATGGAAAATCAAAATAAAGTTTAATATTTGTGGAGATGATAATCGTGAGAGTAAAGAAATGTAGTGTTTTAACAGAAAGTGAAAAGAATGAAATATTAAATTTAGAAAATATGGCATTTAAGGAAGAACAGTTAGAAAATCATGCATTCTTATCAAATGAAATTAACTTTGATAAAAATTTGGAATGTTTTTATATGGCATATGATGATAATAAATTAATCGTTTTTTTAACAACATTTATTCCAACATCAAATGATGCAGAAATATTAGCTGTTGTACATCCTGAATATAGACAAAAAGGATGTTTTAGTATGTTATTTGAGGCAGCAAAAGAAATCTTATTATGTGTAGGAATAAAAAACATTTTATTGGTTATAGAAACAAAAAGTAAAAGTGGTTTAAAAGCTTTAAAAAAATTTGAAGAATATAAACTTGAACATTCTGAATATCGAATGTCTTATGAAAAATCTGATACTATTCCAAAATACAATGATTTGTTTTTTTCAGAAGTAAATTATGAAAATAAAAAAATCTTTAGTGATATTACATTAGATGCCTTTAATGATTTAGATGAAAATGACAGCTTTATTGATACAGTAATAGAGTGTGAAAACAGAGTGGGATACATAGCTTATAAGAATGACACTCCAATTGGTGTTTTTGACTATAATTATGAAGATAGCGATGCCTTTTTATATGGAGTTGCTATTCATGGTGATTATAGGGGCAAAGGTTTTGGAAAACAGCTTATTGGTTTTGCGTTAGAGGAAGGGCTTAAAAAACGTAATAAGGTAGTTCTTGATGTTGATTCTAATAATCCAATTGCATTTAATTTATATAAAAAATGTGGATTTAAAATAGATTTTCAAGTTGATTATTATAAATATAAAATTTAATGTATTTTAAAACAATTAAATATTAATGGATTATATCATATAAAAGATATAGATTAAATAAAAAAGAATTGTATAAAGTAAGAAGATAGGAAATTATAATGGGGAAAATAAACATGAATTATAAAGTAGTAGATATGGAAAAATATTATCGTAGGGGAGTATATAGACATTTTACAGAAGATTGTAAATGCTCTACATCAATTACAAGTAAGATTGATGTATCAAAGCTTATTGAATATTCTAAAAAAACAAACACAAAATTTTATATTAATTTTTTGTACATATTAGCAAAGGTTTTAAATTCCAGGGAAGATTATAGAATGCAGTATTTGTATGATAAACAACAATTAATTGTCTTTGATAAAATTAATCCTGCCCATTATATTTTTCATGAAGATACAGAAACATGTACAGTTGTTTATACAGAATATTTTGAGGAATATGAAAAGTTCTATAGTTATTGTGCGGCAGAAATTGAAAAAGCAAAGCAAACAAGATCGTATGGATTAGATCCTGAAAATCATCCAAATTATTTTGATGCTTCATATATTTCATGGCTTTCTTATGAATCATTAAATATTGAATTACCAGATGGATATCTATATTTTCTTCCAATTATAAATTGGGGAAAGTATAGGGAGGAAAATGGAAAATTCTTAATGCCTGTTAGTGTAAGATTAAATCATGCAGTGGCAGATGGATATTTGAATGCAAAAGTGTTCATGTTATTAGAAAAAGAAATAAATTCTTTATCGTTGAGTTCATAGTAGGAAAAGGGGGGAGCATAATGAGAGCTATAAGAAAAGATTTATTAGATTTTAAATCATATGAATTTAGAATAATTACCAATAAAGAAGAGTTATGGAATAAAGTAGCTGATTTTGCCCAAAATTGTTCATGGAAAGCGGGAAAATCTCTTGCACAAAAAATACTTGAAAGCAAATTCGAAGAGTGGGAAAGAGTTATTGTTGCTATTGAGAATGAAAATATAGCGGGATTTTGTAGTTTTACTAAAAAAGATAGTATTCAAGATATAGAATATACTCCATATATAGGATATATGTTTGTTAGCGAATTATATAGAGGAGAACGATTAAGTGAGGGGTTAATCAGAGTGGCGATTAATTATGCTAAAAAAATTGGTTTTAATGAAGTATATATTGTGAGTGGAGAAATAGGACTCTATGAAAAGTATGGATTTGTTAAAATTGATGAAAAATATCATAATGGCAGCATGGAACAAATATTTGTAAAGAAATTTTGATAAAATATTATTTATAAAAAATCAAAAATAATTTTATATTAATCTTTAAAATTTGAGTTTATAGATTCAAAATTTGCATTTTATAAGTGTAGATGATAAGTAAAATATTACATAACCATCTACACTTATTTTTTTATTCTTTTATCTTTCTAATAAATAATGTATACTTTTATCATGCATATGCTAATGGTAATTTAATGAAGATATAAGTGTTAAGAAGATATATGTGTTAATATGTAATTTTAATTGTAGTGTAAGATGGGGGAATAAAAATGAACATATCACAAGTTAATGTTAAATTAACTGGACAAGATATTTTAAGTATAATAAATGAATTTGTTAATATCGATGGATTAAATTTAGAAAAGATAATAATTGAGGATGGGATAATTCTTGAAGGAAGTTTTCATAAAGGAATTACTATAAATTTTTCAGCTAAAGCAGAAATAGTAGAATGTGAAAATAATAAAATATTTGTAAGGCTTGCAAAAGTTAAAATCTTAAAACTTGGTGTTTTTAGAATTTTACGAAGTTTTGCATTAAAGCAACTAACAAAGATTTGTGAACAATTTGGAATAACAAATGAAAAAGAAGTCGCTGTAATAGATATAAATAAGGTATTAAAAGATGTTCCTTATGTGAATATTAATATAGATGATATATATATAAAGAAAAATGAAGTTTATGTTGAAGTGAATAATGTTGAGGTATCAATAGCAGGCACATTGATTAAAAAAGTTGAAGATGAAGAAGTCAATGAAGAGGAAAAGTCAGAAGTAGATTTAGAAAGCATTAAAAAAGTTAAAGATAATTATTCTAAGGGAAGAGAAATTTTAAAGAATAAGATGTCTGATAATGGAAAGAAATATAGTGATTACATATTTGTATTGCCGGATATAGTTACATTAATATATAGGCTTCTTAAGGATAAAAGGGTACCTGTAAGAACTAAAGTTATAATATCAGCAGCAATTGCTTATGTTACAGTTCCAACAGATATGATACCTGATAGAATACCTCTAATAGGTAAGATTGATGATGTTGCAGTAGTATTTTTTGCCTTAAATAGAATAGTTAAGGATGTTCCATTAGAAATTATTGTAGAAAATTGGGAAGGAAATAATGATATACTTCTGGTTCTTACTAGTGGATTAGATTATTTAATTAATTTTACAAAAGCTAAAAATGTAGAGAGCCTTTATAATGTAATATCAGAATTATCAACATTATAAAATGTGAAAGGAAAATATCATGGGAAAAAAAGTTTATGCAATTCAATATGGATTTGATTTTGATAATAATAAAAAAATAGAAAATGAAATAGTAAATACATGGTCAGAATGCTTAAAGTATGTTAAAGGTGTAAAGGGAGCAAAATATAAAAGTTTTGAAGATTTAGAAGAAGCAAACGCATATCTAAATGAAGGAAATAGAATGCTTAAAAAATGTGACAATACCTATCCAAAAGACTGTCTTCATATTTATGTAGATGGAAGTTATAATTCAACGAGTAATAAATACTCTTATGGTGTGGTTGCTGTAAGAGATAATGTTGTTGAATATATAGAAAGTGGAAGTGATAATAGTGATTCAGAAAATAATATAAGACAGATTGCAGGAGAACTCCAAGGGGCATTTAAAGCCTTAGAATATGCAGTTAATAAAAATGAGAAAAAACTTGTATTATTTCATGATTATGAAGGAATAGCTCATCACGCAACAGGAGCCTGGCAAAGAAAAGAAGCTTCTTCAGAAAAGTATTATAATGATATGCAAAAGCTTATGAATACGGGGATTGATGTTATTTTTGTAAAAGTAGATAGTCACACCGGTGATTTATTTAATGAATTGGTAGATGAAAAGTGTAAAGAATGTTTAGGAATACCTTCTGATAGAATGGTCGAAAAACATCTTTCTAAAAATAAAATATATGTGAGCGATGTTAAAGTGAAAAATGAAATTTTAGCTATTGCACCTAATGGTAACAAAAATATATGTATAGCTGGTGAAAACAGTAAAATAGACACAGATGAAGATATCATAACAAATGAAGTTTCTGAGCATGATGAAGAAAAAGAGAAGTTTGAAAATATATTAAATGTGTATAAAGTGGATAAGGAACAAGGGGAAAAGATAATATCAAAACTTTTAAGTAAGGAAAAAGAAAGATTTATATTTTATTTGCTAGAAGATAAAATATAAAAGAATTTAGCATGAATAACTTTTTTAATAATACATAACATACATATATAAAAAATAATTTTAAAGTAGGTGTTGTTATGGGAAGATTTATTAAAGGAATGGCTGCAGGGGTATTAATTGGAGTTGCAGTTGAAATGATGATGTTACCAAATTGCGATAGAAGAACTAGAAGAAGAATGAAAAGAGCGGGAGAAAAGATGAGATCTATGATGGAAGATACGTATGATGGAATGCAAAATTTTATAAGATAACTGAATATATTTTAAAGTAAAAAAGAAGATGAAAAATTGTTTATTAATGAGTGATTTTGCATCTTCTTTTTAATATATAAAATCAAATAAATATATTATAGAATAATAAATTCTACGTAAGCGTCAAAGAAACAACGCCTACAAAATAAATATAGGCTTTTGTTAAAATTG
>ERZ781272.1078-NODE-1078-length-11674-cov-3.124623_pt1 | contig 11674 bp, 9 predicted proteins | sample MGYA00375850_ERZ781272 | MGnify/ENA primary metagenome ERZ781272 (study PRJEB29790, sample SAMN06051246) | human gut metagenome | host: Homo sapiens | place: USA: Cincinnati, Ohio | collected 2013-06-21 | study: EMG produced TPA metagenomics assembly of the Gut...
ACTGGAGTTCAGACGTGTGCTCTTCCGATCTAATAATACTGCTACTGCAACACCGATTATGTTACCTACTTGTGCTGGTAATCTAAATCCTTCTGGTGCTTGCATTATATAGCTAAATGTTACTACTGTCATAAATATTGCTGGTATAGCAGTTATAAAGTAATTTTTATTAGATTTAAGTAAGAACATTGAGCCTGTCCATAACATTATCATTGCTAATGTTTGGTTTGACCATGCAAAATATCTCCATATAATATTGAAATCTATAAATGTAAGAGCTATACCTACTGCAAATAAAGGTATTGCTATCATAAATCTATTTTTCATTGACTCTTGTTTTATACTAAATGAATCAGCTATTGTAAGTCTTGCACTTCTAAAAGCTGTATCCCCAGAAGTTATTGGACATGCTACAACTCCTAATATTGCAAGGGCTGCACCTACTGGTCCAAGTAGTTCCACTGACATTTGTTGAACACCAACTGCTGGAGTTGATCCATATAACGCTTGTAATTGTGGTTCACCATGGAAGAATGCCATAGCTGCTGCTGCCCATATTAATGCTATTATACCTTCTGCTACCATTGAACCATAAAATACTGGTCTTATTTCCCTTTCATGCTCAACACATCTAGCCATTAAAGGTGATTGTGTAGCATGGAAACCTGATATTGCACCACAAGCTATTGTTATAAATAAATATGGGAATATTGATTTTCCATCTGGGTGGAAGTTTGTTAATGTTAACTCTGGTATAGAATAACCTTTTACAAATAATCCTCCAGCTATGCCAACTGCCATTAGTATAAGCGCTGCACCAAATAGAGGATAAATTTTACCTATTACTTTATCTATAGGTAATACTGTAGCAATTATATAATAAGCAAATATTACTACTACCCAAATTTGTGTATCTACTTTAGTTAAACTATTTAATAATCCTGCTGGTCCTGTTACAAATACAACTCCTACAAGAACTAATAAAACTACACTAAATACTACCATAATTTTTCTTGCATTTTCGCCTAGATATATACCAACAAGCTCTGATGCTGATACACCTTTGTTTTTAAGTGATAAATAACCTGATAAAAAGTCATGAACACCACCTGCAAATATTGTTCCAAATACTATCCATAAAAATGCTGAAGGTCCAAACAATGCTCCTTGTATTGCACCGAATATTGGACCAAGTCCAGCTATGTTTAAAAATTGAATAAGAAAGATTTTCTTCCAGTTCATTGGAACGTAGTCAACTCCATCTTCTAAAGCTAATGCTGGAGTTTGTAATGAATCGTCGATTCCAAATGTTCTTTCTACAAATCTTCCGTATAAGAAATAACCTAAGATTAAAATAACTATTGCACTAAAAAAAGTAATCATAATTCCTTCCCCCTTATATATTTTTTGTAGAGACTTGTTTATATTTATTTATATTTATAAGTTCTTTATCCCTACACCAATATGATAGTCTTCTTATTCAGGAAAATGATTTCTTATGTACGAAAGGTCATAATCTATACATGAGTTGCATTTATATATTCATAAGTTGCCTAAATAACTTAACTCTACTCCTACTTACTGTTATCTCGTATTTTCCTTTGTTTAGTTTTAAAATATACGTATTATTAAACCAAGGTATTATTTCTTCTATTTTTTCTAAATTTACTAAATAAGATCTATGACTTCTAAAAAAAATATTATAGTTTATTGTTTTCTCTACTTCTGATATACCTTCTCTAATTTCATATTCTTCATCTTTAGTAAAAATATGAGTATATCTTTCCCTTGCTTCACAATAATAAATATCATTCACATCGACAATATGTATTTTATCATCTTTCCAAAGGCTTATTTTATTTCTCATCTTTTGGTACTCTGCTTTATCTTCATTATTTTTTTTATCAGAAGTATCTTTTAATCTATGTAGCATAGAAATAATTCTTTCATCTGAGTATGGCTTTAAAATATAGTCAAAGATTTCTAAATTAAATGCTTCCACAGCATAATCATCGTAAGCAGTTATAAAAATTATTTTAGGTCTTTTTTCAAATTTATCTATTGTTTTTGCTAAAAGCATTCCATCTAATTTAGGAATGTTAATATCTAAAAATATAGCATCTAATGTATTTTCTTGTATAAAATTAAGTACATCTAAACCATTATCAAATTCACCTATAATGTCCATATCTGTATAATTTTCTATAAAATATCTTAATTCTTTTCTTGCTGGATATTCATCATCAACTATAATAACTTTCATATTTTACCTCCCCACATAAAATTCAATTAAAGTTCCATTGTCTAATTTTTTTATATCTAATCCCTTATAATAATATAGTTTTAATCTTAAATGCACATTATAAAGTCCTATTTTATTTTCAGGCATATTCCCCAAATATAAATCCTCTATGATTTTTTCATCTATTCCCACACCATCATCTCTGACAGATACTTTAACCCTATCTCCCAAATCTTTAATTGAAACAATTACTTGTCCACTTTTACTTTTGTCTTTACTTAAAATTCCATGAATAATAGCATTTTCAACTAGAGGTTGAATAATTAAACTTGGTATTTTTACATCTACATCATCAATATCATAAATAACCTTTAACCTTTCACCAAATCTTGCTTTTTCTATATCTACAAAGGACTTAACCTGAGTTATTTCTTTTTTTATACTTATGGGTTTGTCATTAAATTCCAAATTATGTCTAAGATAAGTTGATAAGCTTATTATAAGCTCTCTTGCTTTTTGAGGATCAAATCTTATAAATGATGCTATGGTATTTAACGCATTAAATATAAAGTGGGGATTAATCTGTCTTTGAAGTGATGTAATTTCTGCCTTTTTTCTTTCTTCGATCTCTTTTTTGTCTCTTTCTATTCCCTGGACAATAGATACCATAAGCCCTATACCCAATTGTCCAACGATAAGTGGCAAATATATTGCCTGTATAATATCAACGGCTAAATTTGTTGGTTTTGAAATAAAATATATCAAAAATATTGTTATATTTTCTGAAATCATACCTACTAAAATTCCCCAGAAAGCTCTTGATGATTTTGGAATTTTTTTATGGGCAATACCAGATAATATTCCTGCAATAGCACTTGATATAAAACAAGGTAAAGATGTCATACCCACTGGATCAATAAAATATCTATGCGCTCCTGCAATAAACCCTGCAGGAATACTAACAACAGGTCCAAATAATACACCTCCAGAAACTATAGAAATTATTCTTGTATTTACTATTGAACCTTTATAATAAATTCCATTGTATGTTGCCATTATTGCCAATAATGTAAATATTGTAGATATTATAGCTAAATCTTTTTTAGTATATTTTTCTTTTTCAAAAATACTTTTAAATATATTTAGTTTACTTATTAGTAAAAATAACATTACCAATAAACTTGTTTTTTCTAATAATGCTATTAAATAATCTGTTCTCATCTATTTCCTCCTTTGCCCCCCTATTAAGTATATATCACTACTTAACTTTCTTCATAAATAATAAAGTAATTAATATATAAAATTTATTTTGCTGAAATTTAAAAGGGCATAACAAAAATGATATGCCCTTAGTAACTTTAAATCTTATACTAATATATTTAATTCTTTTAATTCTTTTTTTATCTCTTCCAAAGTTTTTTCATCTGGTACTTCTATTGTATGAACATGATAATCTTGTGTTAAGCTGGATAATTGTTTAAATCCATTCTTCTTACTATTTTCCATAAATGATTTGAGATCTCTGTTTGAAGCAAGGTTTAAATCGGCTTTTATAGTTCCATATGTAGGGTGATCTACTATAACATCTTTTACTTTTCCACCTAAATCAATAATAGTTTGCAATTCTAACAAAAGATGCTCATTATTATTATGATTCTTACATTTTATCTCAAATTCTTGATTTTTTATATTATATATTATATATCCAGTAGATGTAGCTAATATATCAATTCCAGAAGCTCTTAATAATGCAATGTCCTTTACCACAATCTGTCTTGTTACATTAAGTTCTTTTGCTAAATCTACACCTTTAACAGGCTTATTAGATGTTTTTAGTATATGTAATAATTTTTCTCTTCTTTCATTGCTATTCATAACACACCTTCTTCTTAAATAATTAGTTTGTCTATCTTTTTACTATTCTATATAGATTTTTAATATAAATCAATACGTTATTTCTAATCCTTATTTTTCAACATATCATCAAGATATATTATATAAATTTCAATTTAATAAATTTTATTAAGTTTTTAACAATTGTTTTTTGTTGTGTAGTAATAATTGTGGTGTTATAATGTTTTTACAAGTGTATATACACTTGTAAAAACATTATAACAGAAAAGGGTGTAAAATATGAGGAATATTTTAAAAGATAATATTTTAAAGTTAAAAAAAGAAAAAAACGCTATAATACTTGCTCATCTATATGAGCCTGATGAAATACAAGAAATTGCTGATTATGTTGGGGATTCATATTATTTAAGCAAAATCGCTCGTGATTGTGAAGAAGAATTAATTATATTCTGCGGAGTAAAATTTATGGGAGAAAGTGCTAAAATCTTATCTCCACAAAAAACTATCATCTTACCTGCTACTAACGCTGGTTGTCCAATGGCTGACATGGCCGAGGCTTCTGATTTAAAAGAAATGATAGAAAAATATCCAAATGCTTTTAAAGTATGTTATATAAATTCATCTTATGAAGTTAAAGCCCTTTGTGATGTTTCTGTTACCTCATCTAGTGCTTTAGACATTTTAAAAAATGTTCCTAATAAAGAGATTTTATTTTTACCAGATAGAAACTTAGGTAGCTACATAGCTGAATTTTTTCCAGAAAAAGAATTCATAATATGGGAAGGTTTCTGTCCTACTCATGAAAGACTTACTTCAGAAGAAGTATTAAAAGCTAAACAAGAACATCCTAATGTAAAAGTTTTAGCTCATCCAGAATGCAATAAACCAGTTAGAGATTTGGCTGATTACATAGGAAGTACAAGTGGCATTATAAATTATGCTACAAAATGTGAAGATAATGAATTTATAATTTGCACAGAAGAAGGCATCTTATATGAATTAAATAAAAGAAATCCTAATAAAAAGTTTTACTTCCCAGAAAAAATGATTTGTCCTAATATGAAAAAAACTTCTTTGGAAAAAGTTTATGATGCTTTATGCGGTAAAATAGATGAAGTTGTTCTAGACAAAGAAATATCAGAAAAAGCTTTAACATCTCTAGAAAACATGCATAAATTAGGGGAGATGATTCTTTGTGGAAAATAAATATGTAGACGTTTTAATAGTTGGATCTGGTGTAGCTGGACTATACTGTGCTCTAAATCTTCGTCAAGATTTGGACGTAATGGTAGTTTCAAAAGATAAAATAGACTGTACTAATACTTCTTTAGCACAGGGTGGAATTTCTGTAGCTAGAGATTTTGAAGATGTTCCTTTTTTTGCAGAAGATACTCTAAAAGCTGGTAGATATAAAAATGATGTACAAGCAGTAGAAGTTCTGACTAAAGAGTCTATTGAGAACGTAGACTATCTAGTATCTCTTGGTCTTGATGTTGATAAAGACGAAGAGGGTAATTGGGATTATACAAAAGAAGGGGCTCATTGTGTTAATAGAATTATACATACGCAAGATAACACTGGAGAAAATGTAGAAAAAACTCTTGTAAAAAATGCTTGTGAGCGTAAAAACTTAAGGATTTCAGAGGATACATTCCTTGTTGATATAATAGAGAGAAATGGCAAGTGTATTGGCGCTATATTATTAAAAGATAAGGAACAAATAAATGTATTTGCAAAATTTGTAGTCCTGGCTTGTGGCGGAATTGGTGGTTTATATAAGAATTCTACCAGCCAAAGAATTCTTAGAGGCGATGGCTTAGCTGTAGCTCTTAGACATGACATAGAACTTAAAGATATAAACTATATTCAAATTCATCCAACGGCTTTTTATGATGAGTCTGATGATGAAAGAAGGTTTTTAATATCTGAGTCTGTGAGAGGTGAAGGTGGAAAACTTTACAATATTAATGGAGAAAGATTTATAGATGAGCTTCAACCTAGAGATGTTGTATCTGAAGCTATTTTTAAAGAAATGAAAAAAACTAATACACCTTATGTATATCTTGATATTAGTTTTCTAAATTCAGAATATCTAAAAAAACGCTTCTCTACTATTTATAATAAATGTTTAGAAAAAGGAACTGATATTACAAAAGAACCTATAAAAGTTTCTCCTGCTCAACACTATTTTATGGGTGGTATTAAAGTTGATTTAAACAGTAAAACTTCTATGGAAAATTTATATGCTGTTGGTGAAACTGCGTGTACAGGAATTCATGGTGCCAACAGACTTGCTAGTAACTCTTTGCTTGAGGGACTTGTTTTCTCTAAAAGAGCTGCTCAAGAAATAAATGCTTGCGTAGATAGCTTTAACCTTTCAAAAGTTGATATTGATGAAATATATACTAGTAGGGATGAAGTGGAAGAAGAAAATAGACTTTTAGTTGTAAAAGCGATTAGAGAAAAAGGTGGAGTTATAGATGATTAATTTTTTAGTAGTAGATAAAATAATTAAAGATGCTCTTGTGGAAGATATTCCTGGAGAAGATATAAGTACAAATTCTGTAATTAGTGAAAATAGTAATTCTACTATAGATTTAATTTGCAAAGAAGAAGGCATTATTGCAGGACTTAAAGTTTTTGAAAGAGTTTTTAAAATTCTTGGCAATGTGGAAGTTACTCTTCTTAAAAATGATGGAGATAAAATTTATCCAGGTGATAAAATAGCTCTTATAAAAGGAAATACTAGATTCATTCTTCAAGGTGAACGTGTTGCTCTGAACTTATTACAAAGAATGAGTGGTATTGCAACACTTACTAATAAATATGTTAAGGAAATTGAACATACTAATGCTAAATTATTAGATACTAGAAAAACTACTCCAAATTTAAAGATTCTTGAAAAATATTCTGTTAAAATTGGTGGTGGACATAATCATAGATTTAATTTATCTGATGGTGTTATGTTAAAAGATAACCATATTGCAGCTGCTGGTGGTATTACTAACGCGGTTAAACTTTGTAGAGAAAATTCTTCTTTTGTTAGAAAAATTGAGGTTGAAACTGAAACTTTAGATATGGTGAAAGAAGCTATAGAAGCTAAAGCCGATATTATTATGCTTGATAATATGACTCTAGATATGGCAAAAGAAGCAATTGAAATAATTGGTGATAAAGCTATCATTGAGTTTTCTGGTAATGTAAAATTGGAAAATATTAAATCTATTGCTGAGATTGGTGTTGATTGTATCTCTGTTGGTGCTCTTACTCATTCTGTAAAAAACTTAGATCTTAGTATGAAAAACTTAAAAAATATATAATATGTTAAAAGAAAAATAGTAATAATTTTAGGCTACCTATTATCTAAAATTGTTACTATTTTTTAATTTATAATATATGACTATTAAAAGCTTTTTACTGTATACTTAAATTAAAAACTTTGATCTATGGAGGTACTATGCATATAGATTATTATGGAAAAATATTATGGAATTATCATAAATTAAATGAAAATATAGAAAAATGTGATGTAATCTTAGGGTTTGGTAGTCATGATTTAAATGTAGCAATAAGATGCGCTAACCTTTTCTTAAATGGCTATGGAGATAAAATTATATTCACTGGCGGTTTTGGTAGAATTACTAAAAGTTTATGGAATATGACTGAAGCGGAGAAATTTGCTCAAATAGCTATAAATATGGGTGTTCCTGAAACTAAAATTATTATTGAAAGCAAAGCTTCTAATACTGGTGAAAATATAAGTTACACTAAAGAAATTTTAAATAAATTAAACTTACACCCTACATCTTTTTTAATTGTAGATAAACCTTATAGAGAAAGACGTACTTTTGCCACTATAAAAAAGCAATGGCCAGAAATTGATTTTATTATTACATCTCCTCAATATAGTTATGAAGATTACTGTAACTTTTACTCTCATGGTGAAATCTCTAAAGATGAGTTTATTAGCATTATGGTTGGTGATTTACAAAGAATTGATTTATATGGTAAGAATGGGTTTCAAATTGAACAAAAAGTGCCTACTAAGGTTTGGAATGCTTATAATAATTTAATTAATCTAAAATATGATAAACATTTATGTAAATAATAATTCTCTGACTTCTACTAAATAGAAAATTTATTTTTATTTTTATGGTAATAATAATTATGATTAACTTTCTATATAAAATTAGTTGAAGGAGATATAAAATGTCACAAAATACTAATAATCTAAGTAAACAAAATAATATGTGGCTTATTTTAATTGCAACTTGCTTATTCACATTTATGTCAACTTTAGATGGTAGTATTGTAAATATAGCAATGCCAACCATGTCAAAGAGTTTATCCATAAATATGAGTGATGCTGAGTGGATAGTATCTTTATATATGATTACTATCTGTTGCTTATTAATTTTCTGGGGAAAAATTAGCGATACTATCGGTAAAGTGAAAATTTTTAAAATTGGAACTTTTATTTTCACTTTAGGATCTTTATTTTGTGGAATAAGCCCTACTCTAGAATTACTTTTACTATCAAGAATCATACAAGCTATTGGTGCTAGTATGACAATGGCTACAAACTATGGAATAATAACAGAAAACTTTCCCCCTGAAATGCGTGGAAGAAGCCTTGGTATTCTTGGAAGCTTTGTTTCCCTTGGAAGTATCGCAGGACCAGGAATAGGTGGAATCATTCTTCAAAAATTCACTTGGCATTATATATTTTTAATTAATATTCCCATTGGTATATTTGCTATTATTCTTGGTTACTTTGTTTTTCCAAAATCAAAAAGAAAAGAGTTACCTTTAAACTTAGATTTTTTAGGATTTATCTTATTCGATATAAGTGTAATTTCACTGTTTATGGGAATATTTATCGGACAAGTAACAGGATTTAATACTGCCTTTGTAATAGGATTATTTATTTTAGCTATTATAGCCCTGGCTGGATTTATACTTAGAGAAAAACAAGCTAAAAATCCATTGATAGATTTGACAATCTTTAATAGCAAAGCTTTCTCATTAGGATTAATTTGTGCTGTATTGATATTCTCATCAAACTTATTTATGAATACATTAATACCATTTTATTTACAAAATACATTGAAACTTTCTACTTTTTTATCTGGAATTATACTTATGTGTGTTCCTATTGCAATGGTTGTTGTTGCACCAATTAGTGGGGCTTTATCTGATAAAATTGGATCTGAGGGTTTAACTTTTGTGGGGCTTTTAGTAGTCTGTATTTCCCAAATTTTATTAGTATTTATAGGTATAAAAACTACAGTTCCTTTTTTAATACTACTTACTCTTTTAACAGGTACTGGTGTGGCACTTTTTCAATCACCTAATAATTCAATAATCATGTCATCTGTTGCAAAAAATCACCTAGGAATTGCAGGTAGTATAAATTCATTAGCTAGAAACCTAGGTATGGTAACAGGTCTTTCTTTATCAACTACCATCCTATATAGTGCTATGAGCAGTCAGGCTGGGTACAAGGTAACAAGCTATATTGAAGGAAGAGATGACTTATTTTTATATGGAATTCATATAGCATTTTTAGTATCTTTTGTACTTTGTTTCATAGCTTTAATTATAACTGGTTATAGATTATTTGATAAAAAAATTCTCTAAGATAAATTTAAAAAGCCATTAATAATTTTTCTATTAATGGCTTTTTCCTATCTATATATCTAATTTAACATCATAAAACTTCATCCAGTTATTTAACTGAATCAAATAAGCAATAACCTGTGGACCTGTCATTAATTGTCCATACCAAGGTTGTTCAAAAGATGCCCCTCCTGTATCAACCAATCTAGATACAAAATCAAAATCTACAATTTGATGAATAGGAGATTTTTTATCTGCTAAAATCAATCTTAGCATTGTACTTACTTCCTTTGTATACTCTGGATTGTGAGTTTTTGGATAAGGACTTTTCTTTCTATCTATAATCTCGTCTGGCACTAATCCTCTCACAGCTTCACGAAGTAGTCCTTTTTCTCTACCATGTAATAACTTCATATCTTTTGGTAAATTAAAAGCATACTGAACTAGTCTCTTGTCAGCAAAAGGTACTCTTCCTTCTAAACTATTAGACATTGTCATTCTATCTTTTCTATTTATCAAGGTAATCATCTGATATTTTATATTAAGATAAGACAGTTCTCTTATAATTCTATCATTATGACTTTCTCCAGGCAATTTAGGAATTTTATTAATACTATCTCTACATAGTCCCTTTGTATAATCTTCAATAGGAAGAGATTTTAAATCATTTCTTAATATATTTTTTCTATATTCAATTGAATCAGCCCAAGGGAAGATTTCAATTGAGTCATATTCTCTTGTAAACCATGGATATCCTCCAAATACTTCGTCGGCACACTCTCCAGATAGCGCAACAGTTGCATATTTTCTTACTTCTTTTGCAAATAAATACAGTGAAGAGTCTATATCAGCCATTCCCGGTAAATCAGCTGCTATAGTTGCATCATCTAGTGCATGTGCCAAGTCCACATTATCTAATACCACATTATGATGATTGCTCCCTAAAAAATCAACCATTATCCCCACATAGTCCGAATCTGAATTAGGTTGAAATATATCCTTTTTAAAATACTTATCGTTATCCTTGTAGTCAATACAAAAAGTATTTAAAGTTTCCATATTATTTTTTTTAAACTTATCAAATGCTACTTTTGAAATTATACTGGAATCAAGTCCCCCTGATAAAAAAGCACAAACAGGTACATCACTGACTAGTTGATTTTCAATTACCTCAACTAATAACTCTCTTACATACTTTTTAGTTTTATCTAAGTCGTCCTCATGTTCCCTTACTTCTAACTCCCAATACTCATTTAAAGTAATACCTTTCTCATTAAAAATTAGATAAAATGCAGGTGGTACTTCTTTTATGTCTCTAAATATTCCACTTCCTAAACTTCTTGCTGGGCCTAAAGACATCAGCTCAAGTAAACCATCTTTATCTACTACGGAATCCACAGATGGATGCATCAATAAAGTTTTCATTTCTGAAGCGAAAACTAAATTCCCATCTTTGTAAGAATAAAAAAGTGGTTTTATACCCAGCGGATCTCTGCATAAAAACAATTCTCGATTATATTCATCCCAAATTCCAAAAGCAAAAATACCATTGATATAATCAACACAGTTTTTACCATATTCAATATATGATGTTAACAGAACTTCTGTATCTCCATAAGAATCAAAAGTATATCCTTTGGCAATCAAATCTGCTCTCACTTCTTCAGTATTGTAAAGCTCACCATTATAGCAAATGGTATATTCTCTATCCCCTATTTTCTTAGTCATTGGCTGAAGACCTCCAGTAGGGTCAACTATAGAAAGTCTTCTATGACCAATTAATGTATGATCGTAAACTTTTAGTCCTCCTGAATCAGGTCCTCTCAACTTTAGTGTATTAATCATTTTGTCCATTATATTGGAGTAATCTCTTATATTATTTTTAAGATTAGACCATCCTACAATTCCACACATAATATATCCTCCATTTGTTCAAGATATATTACTATATGATGAATA
>ERZ781272.1079-NODE-1079-length-11667-cov-2.635894_pt1 | contig 11667 bp, 10 predicted proteins | sample MGYA00375850_ERZ781272 | MGnify/ENA primary metagenome ERZ781272 (study PRJEB29790, sample SAMN06051246) | human gut metagenome | host: Homo sapiens | place: USA: Cincinnati, Ohio | collected 2013-06-21 | study: EMG produced TPA metagenomics assembly of the Gut...
AAAACCCAACCCACCCCCCCCAAAGAAAAAAACCCCGCCACGATAATCGCGCCGATCACCAGTAGCCGCAAGTACAACCCAAGATACTCACCGCCACGCAAAAAGCCGCGCAGATACAAGTATGCCCACGTCTCTGACTTGCTTGGCTTAACCAACTTCAAAAGTGGATCGAGGTACCGGCGACGATGGACGCTATTGGCCAAACCTGGCACATCCGTGAATAGATTATAAAATCGATACAGTCGACCCATGCGATCTGCTTCGAGGTCAATTAAAGCTTCGAAATTCAATAACCCCTCTGCCAACAAGGAACTTCGCAGCCATCTGAAGACCAAATTCAGCGTCAGCGCCACTAACAAGGCCACAGCCGGATGCAAGTAAAAACCTAAAAAAAGAGCTGCGAATGTGATGACAAGCAGTACAAGTCGTGGATGTCGCCAATTGATCGGCAGATGATAGCGCTGAAGCAATTGCAGCCACAAGTCGAGATCTTTGAATAACCACACAGCTAGTAGCAGCGTCACCGTCGCACTGATTGGATCTTGACCCAATTGTGCAAATAATGGCCACATCGCCAAAGCCGCAAAACCTAATAAAGTTGCCGGTAAAATCATGCTGTATCGCCGTGCCTTCAACAAATAGTCACTGAAGGCCTCTGCTTTTGGCAGTAAGAAGACTTGATCGGGCGCCTGCGCCAACGTGGCTAACTGGCCAAGCGCGATTAAAGCCGTAAAAATGACAGCCAGACACAAAGCTAACCACCAAGATGGCTGCAATGTTTTCACTAACAGACTGTAGGCATATAAGGCACCGCCAAAAAGTATTAGCAAGACCAGTACAAAATGGTCATTGAACACCAATCGCAAATATTTTTGCTGTTCTTGAACATGTTGTCGAAGTCGAGTTCGCCATAACGCGACCATTACTGTTCCTCCGTCATTTTCATATAGATGTCATCCAAGCTGCCATCCTGAAGATCAAATTGCTGCTTCAAAGAAGGTAAATCACCAGTTGCTCTGACTTTACCTGCTTTGATCAAAACGAATTCGTCAGCATATTGTTGAGCGGTTGCCAAAATATGGGTTGACATCAAAATAGACGCTCCTTGCTCCTTTTTTGCTGTCACCAAGTCCAACAGATCATGGACGGCCAGTGGATCAAGTCCAGTAAAAGGTTCGTCGATGATAAAAAGCTGTGCATGCGTCATAAACGCCGCCACAATCATGACCTTTTGCTGCATCCCTTTTGAGAATTTTGCTGGAAACCAGTCCAACTTATTGTCGAGTCGGAACATTTTCAGCATATTATCGGCATCTTGCCATGCAACCGTCGCATCAAGATCGTAAGCCATGATGGTCATTTCAAGATGTTCCCGCAACGTCAATTCCGGATAAAGCACCGGTGTCTCAGGCACATACGCGAGGTCAGCTCGAAAACCAGTGGGATCATCGTGCAATGTTTTGCCATCAAGTGAAATCGTCCCGCTTTGTGGGGTCAACAATCCTATAATATGTTTGATGGTCGTTGACTTGCCCGCACCATTCAAACCAATTAACCCGACAATTTTGCCTGCCGGTACGGTAAAGTTGATATCTTTCAAGACCGTTAAATTGCCGTAACCACCGGTCAATCCTTCAATTGTTAAAGTCATCTTACCAGTCCCAATCTGTATAATTTCAGTTAGTGATATGATAGCATGAAATCAAGGTTTCTATTAAAAAAGCGCAAGCAGAAATGAGGCAGCAACATGAATGATTGCATTTTTTGCAAAATTGTCCGTAACGAAATCCCCAATGTTACCGTATATGAAGATGACGTTGTCAAAGCCTTTCTGGATATCACGCAGGTTACACCGGGACATACTTTATTAGTCCCCAAAGTTCACATTCCAGATATTTTCGCTTATGACACTGAACTTGCCGCAGCTGTTTTTGAACGTCTGCCAAAAATTGCCCGCGCCATCAAGGCCAGTGACCCGGCAATTAAAGGTATGAATATTTTGAATAACAACGGCAAGGTCGCCTATCAAAGCGTTTTTCACTCACATATCCATTTGATTCCTCGCTATAGCGATCAAGATGATTTTGGCATGCACTTTGGCGATCACAGTGCACAGTATGACACAGAGAAACTTGAAGCGGTCGCTGACAAAATTCGTACCCAGCTGGAGGCCCAAGCATGAAATTTAAACACGGCTTTTTACTCGGAGCACTGACCGGAACAGTTTATGCGCTGTTGACTGCAAAAAAAACCGGTCCACAACTTCAACAAGAGATCGCGGCCTACTTTGAAGGTTTATCAGACGGGGTTGGTCAGGTGCGTGAGAGTGTTGCTCAGTTCAGTCAATCCCTCACCCATTTATCTGACGAACTCAACAATACTTTGAAACCTGCCATGAAAGATATCACAGATCGGGTCGAGACTTTTGAATTTGAAACGGCCCCGCGCGTTGATGCGATCCAAAAGCATGTTGAAAATATCAATGATGCTGTCAGCAATCTTGATGCTATGCCGACTGCCGATCAGCGTGAACCTTTACCAAAACATTGAAAATTGCTGGCGATGCCCATCAATTAAGTCGTGACGGTTTCGTGAAACTTATGTGAAGATCCGCGTGCGGCAGTAAGTTATGGTATAGTAGACGGCAGTGTTAACCGAAACTTTTAAGATTAGGATGTGTGATTGCATGAAAAAATGGATTCTCGGCGTTGTTGGTTTGTTTGTAGCAGTGACGTTAGCTGGTTGTTCAAGCAGCACGGTTGCAAACATGAAAGGTGCCAAGGTCACCAAAGACGAGTACTATGACGCCATGAAGAAGACCACCACTGGCCAAGCAACATTGCGTAACATGATTGTTTTGAAGGCATTGGAACAACAATACCCGAATAAGGTGTCTGATAAGAAGGTCAACAGTCAGTTCAATACACTGAAGAAACAATATGGTTCTTCATTCGATACAACCCTTGAACAAAATGGGTATACCGAATCAAGTTTTAAGGATCAAATTCGGACAACCTTGTACTCAGAAGTTGCCTTGAAGGCCCTCAAAAAGCCAACAGAAAAACAAATTGCTGCTCAGTGGAAGAAGTATCAACCGAAGATCACCGTGCAACATATCTTGGTCAAGACCGAAGATGAAGCTAAACAAATCATTTCCGACTACCAAAAAGACCCAACCGAAAAGAACTTTGAGGCCCTTGCCAAGAAGAACTCAATCGATACTGGAACAAAAGATAAGGGCGGTAAGTTGACGGCGTTTGACAACACCGATACTAGCTTGGATTCAACCTTCAAGAAAGCAGCCTTTAAGTTAACCAAGGCCGGCGATATCACCACAACACCGGTTAAGACGCAGTATGGCTATCATGTTATCCGCGTTATCTCCGTTGGTAAAAAAGGCACGATGAAGGAACACAAGAAAGATTTGGAAAACCAGCTCTATACAACATGGCAGAGCGACCAAACGGTGATGAACGGTATCATCACCAAAGTGCTTAAGAAGGAAAATGTTTCCATTAAGGATAACGACTTGAAGGATGTTCTTTCAAGCTATCTGAGCACCAGCTCAAGTACCAGTACTTCAAACTAAAAATTAAATCAGTGTTAGCACTTGAAAGCCTCGCAATTAATTTTGCGAGGCTTTTATTTGTGTTGCAAACATGACGCAATGAATGGCAAGTGATTGTTTGTAGGACTCAAAAAAAGGCTGATAAAGATAGGCGCTATCCCATCTTTATCAGCCTTTTGACAACCACATGACTACAACTAAACTGACTGAATTCGCCTAGTGCGGATCCGGAAAAGTTTGACCATTTTTAGGTCGATAGAAGCGACGATTGTCCATACCGAAAAGTCGTTCTGTGAAGGTACCAGGATCAACATGTTGGTAGGCGGTTGTCATCATATTGATTGATGCGTCCAATTCGTCTAAATCATGCAACACTTGCGCTTCAAGAAGCTCTGGCCGCACCGGCGAGCCGTATTCAAGCAATCCGTGATGTGCAAGCACGACATGACGTAGTAAGAGCATATCTTCAGCGTTGATATCAATTTTAAGTTGTTGTGCTGCTAAGACAATCTGCTCGTCAATGAGAACGATGTGACCAATCAAGTTGCCTTCAACCGTGTAATCAGTTGAGATTGGCCCGCTTAACTCAATGGTCTTACCGAGATCATGTAAAATTGCGCCTGCATATAGCAAACTTTTGTTCAAGCTCGAATACTGTTGAACGACACTTTTAGCAAGTCGCAAGATGCTTAGCGTATGAAAAGCGAGACCACCAGCAAAAGCATGGTGATTTGACTTGGCCGCCGGATAACTGAAAAATGCCTTCTTGTGATCATTGATCAGTTTACGGACAATTCGATTCCAGTTAGCATTGGTGATTTCGAAGATGTAACTGTTCAGTTCCTCTTCCATATCACTGGGTGCTTCTGGCGCCCGCTCAACAAAGGCTTTAGGATCATTGCCTTCCTCTTGGGTTGCCAACCGCAATGAAAAAATCTTAATTTGCGGATTGCCTTGATATAATTCACGCTTACCCGACAATTGGACGACTTCGCCAGCCTTAAACTGAGCAATGTCATTGTCGCTAGCATCCCAGAACTTACCTGAAATATGTCCTGAATTGTCTTGAAAAATCATCGCAATAAATTTTTTGCCATTCTTTGCGACACGCACTTCAGCTGATTTAATCAGCACAGGAAGCCGAACATCTTCTTCATTATGATAATCGAAAAGCCGTTTTACCAAGGTCGTCACCTTTTCCTTGAATTTTCACACTACTTAAATCATACAGATATCAATGATAAAGTACAAGGAAGGTTGGTGCTTGAGTGTATGAGAAACCATGCTTCATTGTCATACAAATGTTAAGCACATCCAAGGACGAGTCAGCGCTCGAGTAAGAGCTGGCACCTAACCCTTTTTAAAAATAATGGTTGGATACTGCAAAAGAAAATGCACCACCTATGAATTGCCTTTTGCCAGCAAGTTTAGTTCAAACATTGTCGCGACACGCTCAGCCTTCTCTATGCGCATGAATTTCCAAAGAAAAAGGATCTCCGCAATCAACGGAAATCCTTCAATCACCAGTCATTACTTGCCTTGATAGACATCAATAATTGGTTGGGAAATAATTTTGTTCAATTCGTCCATCATCTGAGATAGGCCTTGTTCTTTTGCCATCAAATTTTGGATCGGCTGGATGTCGCGCATCTTGTCGCCAAGTTCTTGCAATGACTTCACTTCATCATCCGTGAAATCTTGTCCCTGCATTGACTTTTGCTGCATCTCATATTGCTTTTGTTGGAATTGTTGGAACAAACCGTAAGCAACGGTGTCCAGCTTCAAGAGATCAAACGCCTTCTTGAGATCCTGAAATTCCTGTGTTGTCTTGATATCTGCCGCCATCTGATTAGCGGTGTCGTAAACATTTGCCATACTTTACCTCACTTTTTGAGCCTATTTAAACCAGCCCTTGATATTATCATACCATTGTCCCACAGTTTGCTTGGCACTGTCTATGCCTTTCTCGATACTATCCTGAATTCCTTGCCATGTTTTGTCGCCACTGGATGGTGTTTGGATGCTAGCCATTTGTGCGGCATCTTTCGTGTCAAACGCGGTTTGTGGCGTATTCGGCATTAGGTTCGTCATTTCGAGTTTAAATAACGGTGCTACCCCAGACGTGCTGGTGCCTTGAAGGAAATGCTGACTGTCGGTTGTCGGGTAACCAATCCAGGTCGCATTTACAATGTCTGGCGTATAACCAATGACCCACTGATCCTTAGTGCCGTAGCCCCAACTACTTGGGACCTCAGTACTGCCAGTTTTCCCGGCGATTGTGTAGCCAGCTGGTTTAGCAGTTTGACCGGTCCCTTCGTTAAACGTTCCGATCATCATGCTCGTCATTTCCTGAGCCACTTTTTTTGATATGATTTGACGCATCGTTGGATGTGAGTTGTCGACCACCGTTTGACCTGACGCATCGACAATTTTGCGAATGAAGTGAGTCGTTGGCAATTTACCGCCATTCGCAAACACCGCATAGGCCCGTGCCATCATCAGCGGTGAAACCCCATTTTTAAGGCCACCAAGTGCAGCAGCAAGATTCTGATCGCTTTCTTTTAGTTGGATGCCAAACCGATCTAAGCTAGTGACCCCTTTTTGTACACCAATCTTATTAAGCAGCCAAACAGCCGGCGCATTGATCGAATCGGCCAACGCTTTATACATCGGGACAGTACCTAAATAGGTGCCGGTTGCATTGGTCGGCGTATAATTATTTTTACCGTAACTAAGTTTCTCGTCCTTCAAGACAGAATCATAATGATAACCATTTTCAAGTGCTGGTGTATAAACCATCAACGGCTTGATCGTGGAACCCGGCGAATTGCGAAGTTGTGTTGCGTAGTTAAACCCTAAGAAGGTATGCTCACCGCGATTACCAACGACCGCCCTGACACCGCCTGTTTTCGGATCAAGCACGATGGAAGCCCCTTGAACCTGCTTACCAGCTGCGGCATTTGCCGGAAACGCCCAGTCTTGAGCAAAGCTGTTTTGAAGGTTGCGTTGATAAGTTTGATCCAAATTGGTATAAATTTTATAACCTTTGTTCAAAATATCATCGACACTAATACCTTCACTGCGCGCCTCTTCAATGACGGAGTCAAAATAAGACGGATATTTTTGACTGTTGGCCGTTGAAAAAGTATCGACAACCTGCACTGACTGCGCTTTTGCCGCATTGGCCTGCGCCTGCGTGAGCTTCTTATTGTCCACCATCAATTGCAAAACGACATTGCGGCGCGACAAAGCATTGTCCATGTGATCAGCGGGGTTATAGTAGCTAGGATTCCGTAACATCCCCGCCAGAATTGCCCCTTCACTCGCATCAAGCTGGCTGGCATCTTTGCCAAAATACCGCTTAGCAGCATCTTGAACCCCCCAGACCCCATTGCCAAAATAAGCATTATTGAGGTACATCGCAAGAATGTCTTGTTTGGAGTAAACTTTATTCAACTGGATGGCCATAAATAGTTCTTGGGCCTTGCGCATCACCGTCTGCTTTTGCGTCAGCAAGGTATTCTTCGCCAATTGTTGGGTAATCGTACTACCACCACCCATGATTTGGCCATGGTGGATGACATAATTCAAAGCAGAGCGAAGAATCCCTTTGATTGAAAAACCGCCATTGGTATAAAACGTACGGTCTTCCGTCGAGATAACGGCATTTTGTACTTGCGGACTAATCGCCTTTAACTCGACGTAGGTCCCTTTTTGGCCGTACAGTGTACCGGCTTCTTCGTTGTTAGCGTCATAAATGACGGTTTTTGTTTGTAAGGTACTCTTGATGTTTTCAACATCGGCGGTTTTGGCTTTATAAGTAAACCAAGCAGAGAACCCGAGCATGACTGTCAGACCAATTAAAATCAGCCAACGAATCACCTGAAACCGGCGGAAAAACCACCGTGTTCCCTGCCAAATTCGTGATAAGAACTGCATTTCCGTCCTCCTAATGTGAATCTTGTTTATTGTAGCATAGGCGACAGCCGCCAAAATTTCATCGACATCTTTTTAAGCAAACTTTATGGTCAAATGAATTGAGGAAATCACTTGTTGTTTCAAACTTCTGCACGTGCCACGCTGCCCGCCAGCCTTCGCGATCAACTTCAAGCATGGTTGATACCACGTAAACGGCAACACCAATTGCGCGTTGCCAAAACAATTTTAGTTAATGGTCATTATCGTAATTTTAATGAAAAAGTACAGCCTAGTGATGTTATCACGATGACTTATGATGAACCCACGCCACTTGCCTACGTTCCGGAAACGCCGGCCCTCACAATTCATTATGAAGATGATGATCTACTCATTGTCGATAAGCCGGCTGGTATGAAAACTCACCCAAACTTACCAGGCGAAACCGGTACCTTAATGAACCAAGCAGCCGCTTATCTGGCCCCTTTCCCGGCGTTAATTACCCATCGGCTAGATATGGCGACCAGTGGTTTATTGGTCATCGCGAAGAACCCTTTAACGCAAGCCATCATTAACCGACAGTTGGCTCTTAAAACCATGCATCGGGATTATATAGCGTTAGTACCGCAGGGAATTGCGGCCAGTGGCACCATAACGGCTCCGATTGGGCATGATCCTGATGATCAGCGTAAACGCATGATTAGACCGGACGGGGCATCGGCCATTACTCATTTTCGCCGGATCGCAGAAACGTCAACAACTGCGACGGTTGCGCTCAGACTCGAAACCGGCCGCACCCATCAAATTCGGGTACATTTAGCTAGCATTGGCTATCCAATCCTAGGTGATCCGCTTTATGCCCCTGATCAGACAACCTATCAGCGCATGTATCTGCACGCCTTTCAGGTTCGCTTCACAAAGCCGCTATCAGACACAACGTTGACGGTGACCAGTCCCCTGCCTTTTTGAACAATTTTGAGCCAAAGTAATGGCACATACCATGGCAAGCAGCGGGCCACTAATTGTGTGACAACGAAAAGAGCTGGGTTTGACAAGGTTGACCTTGTTGCCCAGCTCTTTTGCTTGTGATGTTGCCAGATGGTTACGAATTGAAGGCTTGCCGATAAGCCGCTTCAAACCATTTTGCCTGCTTCTCATCCGGGCTAATCACGACAATCGTGTCATGACCAGCGATGGTGCCGACAACTTGCTCAAAACCGATGTCATCAATAATCGCTGCCAATAAATTGCCATTGCTCGGTAACGTTTTGATCACGTTCATGAAATGTACCCGGGTAATTGACAGCCCGACTTCGCGAATTGAGCGGCCCAACCGTTCTAACTGGGACTCTGAAGAACCGCGAAAAATGGTATAACGTAACGTCCCGGTTGCGTCTTGCGATTTGACGATCTTCCTCCCGCGAAGTTCGCGCAAAATCGTGGCTTGCGTCGCATCAATACCAGCCGCTTTTAATGCTGCCAATAACTCTTCCTGCGTGGCGATTGGCTTTTGATTAATGATTCGTGTTAAGGCCGCTTGGCGTTCACTTTTATTCATCACATGGCCTCCACCATTATTGTTGCGCGGGAGTCAGTCCAGGAGACATCGGCGTGTAAGTGCCCTTAGACGCGATGGCCGAACTTTGACCATTGTGACCAAAGTCCTTATGCGTAGGTGTCTGGACTAACGAGCGCGTTATCGTCACTGCCGGTTGCTGACGCGCAAGGTTACATTTCTTCTGGCGCACCGACACCCAACAGTTGTAGCGCATTTGTTAGCACTTGTGTCGTCGCCTTAACCATCGCCAATCGAGCTGGCAGCTCACTGTCCTCAACCAGCACTTTGACATTGGCATAATACTTATTGAAAGCTTTTGCCAAGCGTAGTGCATACTTAGCAATCACAGAAGGTTCATATTCCTTGGCTGCACGCAAGACCATGCTTGGATAATCGCCAAGGGCGCGCAAAACGTCCCAAGCCGCTGGATCACTTAAAGCCACTTCAGGCGCCGGGTCAATCGCAGCCTTCCGCAAAATGCTATTAGCCCGCGCGTTCGTGTACTGTACATATGGACCAGTTTCACCTTCAAAACGCACGACTTCTTCTAAGTTGAAGTCGAAGTTGTCTAAGCGTTCGTTCTTCAAGTCATGGAAAATGACGGCGCCGACACCGACTTCATGCGCAACTTTATCCGCATTTGGTAAATCGGGATGCTTTTCAGCAATTTGTTGTTTCGCCAGACCGACAGCATCACGCAAAACATTTTCCAGTAAGATAATGTTGCCTTTACGCGTTGACAACTTCTTGCCATTCGCCGTAATCAGCCCAAATGGAATGTGGTGAATATCATTCGCCCAGTCGTATCCCATTTCTAACAAGACGGCTTTTAACTGCTGGAAGTGTTCGCGTTGTTCATTACCAACAACGTACAGGCTTTGAACAAAATGATAATGTTCTTTCCGGAAAATCGCAGCAGCGAGATCACGCGTCATATACAGCGTTGCGCCATCTGACTTCTTGATCAGCGCTGGATTCAAGTTATACGCACTCAAATCCACAATTTCGGCACCTTGACTAGTTTTCAGCAAATGCTTGTCTTCAAGTCGCTTCACCACATCAGCCATTTTGTCATTATAAAAGGCTTCGCCATTGTAAGAATCAAAGTCAACACCGAGAATTTTGTAAATTCGATTGAACTCTGCCAGTGAAACTGTACGGAACCAGCGCCAAAGCGCAATGGCTTCTTCATCGCCATCTTCCAGCCGCTTAAACCAAGCACGGGCCTCATCGTCCAACTCGGGATTTGCCTCGGCCTTCTCATGAAATTCCACATAGTAATGCAATAGATTTTTGATCGGATCGGCTTTGACAGCGTCCTCGGATCCCCACTTCTTGTACGCCACAATCAGTTTACCAAATTGTGTGCCCCAGTCGCCAAGGTGATTAATTTTAATCGGTGTATACCCGATTTTGCTGAGAATGTTGGCTAAGGCATTGCCAATCACGGTTGAGCGTAAGTGCCCCATGGACATTGGTTTAGCAATGTTCGGACTGCTCATGTCGATCGGTACATTCCCGCTGCCGATATTAGCATCACCATAATGCTCGCCAGCTTGCGCGATCACTTTCAACACATCGTGGGCAAAACTGATTTTATCCAGATAAAAGTTAACATAGCCACCAACAGCCTTCACTTGTTCAAACGGGGTCACATCAATTTGACCGACCAAATCGCTCGCAATCATCTTTGGTGCGCGATGCATGATCTTCGCCAAGGAAAAGGTTGGAAAAGCATAATCTCCTAAGTCTGATGACTTGGGTGTTTCAATCAAGGACTTGATCGCAGCCGCGTCTAATTGACCGGCAAGTGCTGGTTCAAGTGCCTTAACAACAAGTTCTTTAAAATCCATAACTTCCTCCTAAAATGATGATGCCACGAAAAAAGTACCCATCTCTCCTGTTCGAAGAGACGAGCCCTAGCCCGCGGTACCACTCTGCTTGACAATATGTCCACTCAAAGCACTGATTCTCAAAAGCGCGCCATCAGGTCCGACGTGATCGTTTGCACTATCCGATCTCACTAAGAACCGCCAACTGACCTTATTTCCTCTTTCTCACAGAACCTTATACAGCGGTCGACGAGAATCGAACTCGCGACACCAGCTTGGGAAGCTGGAGTTTTACCACTAAACTACGACCGCAAATCAACGGATATAAGTATATCACGAGGGCTACATTTTGCAAAGGTCATCAAAGGCGACTTTTTCTATGAATTTGATGAGAAAAAATCTTAAAAATGAGTACCGGCAATTTTCTTGTTAATGTTTCTCACCGTGCTATAATATTAGTAAAGAAGGAGTGGTCGAGATGGCAAAAACGGGACGTCACTATTATTTCGTGGCGCGCAACGAGAAAACCAAAACAGGTTATCACATTAGTTTTCCAAATATTCCTAACGCTGAGGCAGTCGGGACAACATACGAAGAGACCGTTTATTATTCATATCGGGTCTTGGCTGACTTCCTGAGCCATCTGCCAAAACAAGAAGCGGAAATTCGTGCCTACACGCTTTCCGATATTCCGGATACGGTTTCCAGCAATGTTTTCTATTCATTGGTGAGCGTCACGCCTGACTTTGATCCGCACAAAATGGAAACACATTTTACCTTGCCACAAACACCGC
>ERZ781272.1080-NODE-1080-length-11638-cov-2.914530_pt1 | contig 11638 bp, 10 predicted proteins | sample MGYA00375850_ERZ781272 | MGnify/ENA primary metagenome ERZ781272 (study PRJEB29790, sample SAMN06051246) | human gut metagenome | host: Homo sapiens | place: USA: Cincinnati, Ohio | collected 2013-06-21 | study: EMG produced TPA metagenomics assembly of the Gut...
CCTTCTGTTGGAGGTTTAATAATAGCTTCTGTTGTGGTAAATGATTTAATAAATAAATAAATTAGAAAAAATAGTAGTACTCAAACGTTATTGATACTACTATTTTTTATTTTGATTTATTTATTGTGATTTATAATTTTTAGTAGTAAAAATTTTATATCCATCGCTATAAAATACTAAATCTCCACTAAGGTCGGTTCTAAAAGTTTTAACATTATATTTATCTAAAGTGTCCAAGGTTGATTTATGAGGATGCCCATAGTTGTTTTTATATCCACAAGAGATAGCAGCAATTGAAGGACTTACTTCCTTAATAAATTTATCTGTGGAAGATGAACTACTTCCGTGATGAGCAACTTTTAAAAAATCAACATAATTCAAGTCATAGGAACTAATCATATCCATTTCATTTTCATTCTCACAATCGCCTGTAAATAAAAAATCCATATCATTGTATTCTAAGTTAAAAACAATAGAATTTTGGTTATTATTATCTTGTATATAAGATGGGCTAAGTACATTTATAATTGTGTTGTTGTCTATTTTTATGTAATCATCTTTACTTAAATAATTAATTTTGAGATTTTTATTTTCGCATGCTTCTACTAGATTATAATAATGAGAAGAATCATCTTTTTGATTTGGTGTATAAACTTTATTTACATTGAAATTAGTAATAATCTCATCCAAACTACCAATATGATCCTTGTCCAAGTGAGTAGCTATAACTATATCTAAGTTTTTCACTTTATTAAATTTTAGATAAGTTTTTATGATTTTATAAGTACTTTCATCTCCGCCATCAATTAATATATTTTTTTCTTTAGGCGTTTGTATTAAAATGCAATCTCCTTGTCCAACATCTATAATATGTACAGATAAAAATTCTTTATATGGATTACAGCCACAACATAATAAAAGAAGTAAAGTTATTATTATACATTTAATTTTCTTAACCAAATATAAGTCCTCCTAATAATTATTCTTCATATTTTATTCACAATTATTAGGTAAAATATAGATTGTTATACACTTATCAAATATAAATTTAAAAAAATATCAAAAAATTTTGTTACATTTGGATAAAAGTGCTATTATATACAATGAATAAAATAAAAAGTTATTTGATTTCAAATAAAATGTTTATATATATATTGTTAGGGTATCATATATATTAAATTTAATTTTGAACGAAAATACTTAATAATAAAGTACAAATGTAAAATTACTATTTAACATAGAATTTAGAGCAATAAATTAGGAGGAAATTATGATTTTTAAAGACATAAGTATGGAATCTAGAGAACTTCTTAATCCATATTTCGATTTAGTAGATTATGAAGCATGTGAATACTGTTTCAATACATTATACATGTGGCAACATTTATATAAAACTGGTTACTATATAGGAGATGGATTTGCTGTGATAGTTGCAGAGTACGAAGGAAATACATTCTCAATATTACCATTAGCGAAAAAAGAAGATATGCCAGGAGTTATAGAATTTGTTGTTGATTATTTTGAAAAAGAACAAAAGAAGATTTACTTTAGAGGAATAACGAAAGAAGTGGTAGAATTTTTAAAAGAAAATTACCCAGGAAAGTTTGATTATACTGAAGAAAGAGATTTATTCGATTATGTTTATGACGGGGAAAGCATGAGAGAACTAAAAGGTAGAAAAAACGTAAAGAAAAGAAACCACATAAATTACTTCATAAAAGAGTATGAAGGAAGATATGAATATAGATTACTTGATGAAGAAGATTTTGATGCTTGTTTAGCCTTGGTGCAAGAATGGACTAGCAATAAAGAAGAGAATGGTCAAATAGATGAAGAGATGGAAGAAGAACTTATAGGAATTAAAAAGTTATTTGAAAACTACAGTGTTTTAAAAGACAAACTTAAAATAGCAGGTATATTTATAGATGGAAAATTAGAAGCTTTCACTATGGGAGAATATATAAATCCTGATATGGCACTAATTCATATAGAAAAAGCTAATCCAAGTATAAGAGGACTATATCCATTTATAAATCAACAATTCTTAGTTCATGAATTTAGTGATGTAGAATTTGTAAACAGAGAAGAGGATTTAGGAATAGAAGGTCTTAGAAAAGCTAAACTTTCTTACCACCCGGTTAGATTTGTAGAAAAATATACTGTTAGAGAGGTATAAGATTTATGAATATTAGGTTTGCTAGTGAATGTGATCAAAATAATATAATGGAAATTTGGAACTATTGTTTTAATGATGGTCCTAAATTTACAGAGTATTATTTTAATAATAAATATAAAAATTATAACACAATAGTAGTTGAAGAAGAGGCGAATATAGTCTCTTCTCTTCAATTAAATCAATATAAAATAAAATTGAATGATAAAGAATATAGTACATCTTATGTAGTAGGAGTCTCTACTTTACCAGAAGCTAGGGGTAGGGGGTATATGAAGCATATTATGGATTTTACTTTAAATGAGTTATATAAAAAAGATCAACTAGTATCCATATTAATGCCAATAGATTATAGATTATATAGAAAATATGGTTATGAGCATTGTTATGACCAAATAGAATATGAAATTAATATGGAAGATCTAAGAGGATTTAAATCTTTAGGAAGTTTAAAAAAAGCTAGCTTAAATCATATTAATGAAATGATAAATATAGAAGAATCTTTCTTAGAAAACTTAAATGGAATAGTAGTAAGGGATGAAAACTACTATAAAAATTTATTTAAAGAAGTAGAAAGTGAAGATGGGCATATTTATATTCATGAAAATGAGGGAAGTGATGGATATATAATATACTTCATAAATGGAGAAAGTATTTTTGTTAGAGAGTTATACTATAAAAATATAAATGCTCTTAAGGGAATGTTAAGATTTATATACAATCATAACACTCAGTGCAAAAAAGTAAATATAACATCACCTGTAGATGATAAAATAAGATTTATTTTATCAAATCCAAGAACTGTAACCATGAAATTAAAGCCTTTTATGATGGGCAGAATTATTAACTTTAAGAGTTTTTTAGAAAGCTTGAATATAGAAGGTAATAATCAATCGAGCTTAATTATTTCTCTTAAAGATGATTATATAAAGGAAAATAATAAGATATTTAAAATTACTTTAGAAAATAATCAATTAAGCGTTGAAGAAGGAAAATTTGATTATGATGTAGAGTTTAATATAAATACCATATCTCAATTGGCATTTTCATATATAAGCGCAAAAGAAGCTTATTTACTAAATAACTTAAAAGAAAATAAAGAGGCTATAGAGTTTTTAGATTTGATTTTTACTAAAAAAGAAAATTATATAAATGAATATATATAGAAGACAGCTAAAGGCTGTCTTTTTTGTATAATAAATTTCATAAATATAAGAATTAAGTGTATTAGATATTTGGTAATTAAATTATATTTTGTATACAAAATATAAAACAACAGTTGAAAAAAATAGCAAAAAGGACTATTATTATAAATATTTAGAAAATTTTGAAAAAGGAGGGGCGATGTATGGCAGTTAAATATGCTAGAAGAATGGACTTATTTAAAAAATCGGAATTAGGGGAAATATTAAAACTTATTGAAAAGCCAGATATAATATCTTTTGCAGGAGGATTACCGGCGTCAGAGTTATTTCCTGTGGAGGAGATGAAGAAAGTAGCAGTTAAAGTTTTAGATGAAAATGGAGAAGAAGCTCTACAATATTCAGGATCTCAAGGATATCTACCTCTTAGAATTCATATAGCTAATAGAATGAATGCTAAAAGTAAAACTAATGTAAAAGCAGAGAATATACTTATAACTAGTGGATCACAGCAAGCTTTAGATTATGCTGGGAATATATTTTTAGATGAGGGAGATATAGTATTATGTGAAAGTCCATCATATTTGGGTGCTTTAAATGCTTTTAAAAATTATCAACCTAAAGTTATGGAAGTCTCTATGGATAAAGAAGGAATGATAATAGAAGAACTAGAAAAAATATTGAAAGAAAATGATAGAATAAAATTTATATATGTGATACCTGATTTTCAGAATCCAACAGGAATAACTTGGTCACTTGAAAGACGTAAAAAATTTATGGAAGTTATAAATAAATATGAAATGCCTGTTATAGAAGATAATCCTTATGGAGAACTAAGATATGAAGGTGAGTTTTTACCATCATTGAAATCATTTGATACAAAGGGGCTTGTAATATATTTAGGTACTTTTTCTAAAATATTTTGCCCAGGATATCGATTAGGATGGACTTGTGCATCACCAGAAATATTAAGAAAATTTATAACTTGTAAAGAAAACTCTGACTTACAAACATCTACTATAGGACAAAGAGAACTTAGTAAATACATAGATGATTATGACTTAGATGAACATGTTGAAAAAATAAAAGCTACATATAAAAAGCGTAGAGATTTAATGTTAAATTGTATGAAAGAAGAATTTCCGGAAGGAGTTAGTTTTACTCATCCTGATGGAGGATTATTTACATGGGTCAGATTACCTGAAACGTTAAATGCTCAAGAACTTATGGGAAAATGTGTAAAAAACAATGTGGCTTATGTTCCAGGTGGATTTTTCTTCCCAAGTGGAAATAAAGAAAATTACTTTAGGTTAAATTACTCTAGTTGTAAAGAGGATAAAATAGTCGAAGGAATAAAAAGATTAGGCAAAGTTTTAAATGAATCAGTGAGTGAAACTGCTCAGGTTTAATATAAAAGGCATATCTTCTTAAGTGAAGATATGTTTTTAATTGTAAGGAAATTATATAATATGTTTGAAAAAAAATAAGATGATGATAATAAAAATAAATAAAAAAGAATTATGGAGGTAAGATGAGAAGGCCGATATTAATATTATTTATATTTTTATTATTCATATCTTTTATTTATACAAATAATAAACCACTAGATAAAATTGAAGATAAAGAAAAAATAACTATTGAAGGCGTGGTAAGAGATAAAGTTGAAAAAGATAAATATGATCAATATAAAATTGAAAAATACCTAGTAAATGATTACAGTAGAAAACTAGACATAAAAATAGGTAAAATAGTTAAAATAAATGGAAGAATAAAAAGTTTAGACAAAATGAACTTTGATGATTTTAATTATGGTAGATATGTAAAAAGTATGGGATATAAAGGTGTTATAACTTCAAAATATTATAAAATAAAAGGAGATAGTAAATTCTATACTTTTATAGGAGATATAAAAACTTATTTAAGAGATACATTTAGATATTTATATAAAGATAAATCTGATTTTGTTAATTCATTAATTTTAGGGCAAAAGGAGTATTTGAGTAAGGATGAAAAGGAGATGTTTTCGAAAACGGGAACGAGTCATATTATAGCTATATCTGGACTTCATACAGGAATATTATGCACAATGATTGCCATAATTATAAATGGAATTAATAAATTTTACAAACTTATAATTTTGACTATTATAATGATCTTATACAGTGTAATAGTAGGGTTTTCACCATCCATAAGTAGATCTATAGTTTTTATTGTAATTATGTATTTGGCTATTTTTTTGGAGGAAAAGAGAGATGGAATATGTAGCCTATCTTTGATAGGTGCATTTTTGGTTGTAAATAATCCTTATATAATTTATAATACATCTTTTCAATTATCCTTTTTAGCCACATTATCTATTATATATTTTTATAAAATAATAAATAAGTATTTAAAAATAAGTGTTGTATCCATAAGTTTAAGTGCCAATATATTAACTTTGCCTATTGTATACTATGTGTTTAAAGGTATACCAGTACTATTTCTTCTAGGTAATGTAATTATTGTTCCTGTAATTGGTATAATAATGAATTTAAGTATAACTAGTGTGATTTTATTTAGATTTAGTATTTTAATATCAAAAATTTTAGCATATTTGAGCAAAAGTATTATTATTATGGTATATTATTTATTGGACAAACTCGCAGAGAACAAATTAGCATATATTGAAATGAAGAATCCTAAATTATTTTATGTAACTTTTTATTACATTTTAATTTTTTCGTATATGATATATAGAGAGTTAAAAATTATGAAGGAGCAAGAAAATGGATTACAAGGATATTATAAGGAATATTAAAAATAAAAACTTTGAAAATATATATCTTTTATATGGTAGGGAATATTACTTAATTGATAATGCTATAAAAAACTTTAAAGAAAGCCTAAATGAATCTATGATTGATTTCAACTTAGATGTAATAGATGGTAAAGAAATTTTTTTAGATCAATTGTTAAGTTCTATAGAAACTCTACCTTTTATGGATGATAAAAAAATTACCATAGTGAAGGATTTTGAATTGCTAAAAGGGAAAAGAAAGAATTTTTCTGAAGGTGATGAAAAATACTTTATTGATTACTTAGATAATATATCAGAAAGTACCGTTTTAGTTTTTGTCGTGTACGGTGAAGTGGACAAAAGAAAGAAGATAGTTAAAAAAATACAAGAAAAAGGTATTGTATTTAACTGTGATAAAATCTCTGATATGGACTTGTTTAAATGGACAAAAAGGAAGTTTGAAGCTTTTGGTGCCATAATAGAAAATGCACAAGTTATGTATTTTATAGAATCTCAAGGATACAGAGATAAAAATAGTGACAAGACCCTTTCGGATTTAGAAAATGAAATAATTAAAATTAGCTCTTTTGTAGGTAAAGAAAATAAAGTAAGTAATGAGATTATAGATAGGTTATCTCAAAAGAAAATAGAAAATGATATTTTTAAACTTATAGATTATATAGGAGAGAAGAATTCATCATCTGCCATAAAAATATTAAATGATATGATTGGCGAAGGTGAGTCAGTTCTTGGTATATTCGCTATGATAAGTAGACAATTTAAAATTGTTTTACAAGTTAGGCAGCTACAAATACAAGGTATATCTGTAAATGATATTTGTGAAAAATTAAGTTTAAGACAATTTGTAGTTAATAAAGCCTTAAAGCAAAGTCGCAATTTCTCGGATGATATAATAATAGACATGTTAAATTTTATCCTAGAAAATGATTTTAAAATTAAAAATGGATTAATAAAGGATACTTTGGCCATAGAAATTTTAGTGGGTAAGTATTGTCAGAGAAATATTAGTTAAAAGTCTTGGTTAAAATTCTAAGGCTTTTTTTATTGCGAGGATCTTATCAAGTTAGTTGGAGGCATTGAGATATTTCATTCATATAGTGCCAAAAATAAAGTAGACTTTTGAAGAATTGGGGAAGAGGTAATATTAAAATGAATATAATAAAAAACCCTTGATAAAATCAAGGGTTTAAATTTATAAAAATTAAACTGTTATTATGCGTTCATTGCGTTTAATTTTTGAGCTAATTTAGCAACTTTTCTAGCTGCAGCGTTTTTGTGTATAGTTCCTTTAGATGCTACTTGGTATATTCTCTTTTGAGCATATTGGAATCTAGCTGTAGCTTCTTCAACGTTACCTGCAGTAACAGCTTCATCGAATCTTCTTATAGCAGTTTTTAATTGAGATTTTCTAGCTTTGTTTAAAGCAGTTTTCTTATCGATAACTTTTATTCTCTTTTTAGCTGATTTTATGTTTGCCACGAAAAACACCTCCTCGTAAATATAATTATTCTCATCGTCAACATATTAGATTTTAACAGAAATAAATATAAAAATCAAGAGTTAATATTTATTAGTTAAATATAATTTGTTAACTGTTTTTTTAGTGCATGACTTACTTTATCACATATAAAAATATTTCACAATAATAGATTTATTTATTCATAAAAGTAATAAAAAATGATAAATAATGTTTAAAATGTTAGTACATGTCAATAATCAATAATATCATTTTATTGAATACTGGAGGAAACTATGATAAAAATTAGAACTGACCTAGCTCTAGAAGCAAGGGAGATAATAGAAGAAAGCAGTAATAGTAGTGAAATACCAGGAGTTAAAACAATAAATAAACAACTTGATGACTGCGTAGTTACAAAAGTCGAAGTATTAAATGAGCAAGGTTCTCAAATAATGAATAAAGGAATTGGAACATACGTAACATTAGAAAGTAAATTGATGAAATATGATGACGATGAATCAAGAGAACAAATAATAAGTTATTTAGCTAATGAACTTAAAGATATTTTTGGTTCAGAGGAACACAAGAAAACTTTAGTAATTGGACTTGGAAACTGGAATATAACATCAGACGCACTAGGCCCAAAATCAGTATCAAAAACTCTTGTAACTCGTCATATATTTAAAAACTATAATAAGGATTACGATGATGATTTTACAGAAGTTGCAGCTTTAAGTCCAGGTGTTATGGGCATTACTGGAATAGAAACTAGCGAAACTGTAAAGGCAATAGTAGATACTATTAAGCCAGACAGAGTAGTTGCCATAGATGCACTTGCTTCAAGAAAGATGGATAGGGTAAATTCTACCATACAAATATCAACAGCTGGGATAGCCCCAGGTGGAGGAGTAGGCAATAAAAGAAAGGCTCTAAATAAAGAATATTTGGGAGTGGATGTTATAGCTATAGGTGTACCGACAGTAGTTGATGCAGCGACTTTAACAAATGATGTATTAGATATGGCTATAAAAAATTTGATGGAGCAATCTAATCAAGGTGAAGTATTTTATAAAATGCTTCAAAAATTACAGGAAGAAGAAAAATATCAACTAATTAGAGATTCTCTAGATCCTTATGATAAAAATTTAATTGTTACTCCTAAGGATATAGATGAAACTATAGAAAATCTATCAATAATAATTAGTGAAGGATTAAATAGATCTCTTCATCCAGGGAGAACTTCGTAACAAGGAGGAATTTTAATGAAAAAAAATAAAATAAAAGCTATAAAAATAGGATTTTTAATAGTTTGTATTTTACCTACTATTTCTCAAGCATTAGATAAAGAAGATATATTAAAATATTTGGTGAAGTCATCTTATCCTGAAGTAAAGGTTATAGACAAAGAAGATAACGATAAAAAAGATGATGAAGAAAACTTAGAATCTACAGATAATATAAAAAGCAATATAAGTAATAAAGATGATGAAGAATATGTTAATATTTATGTTGGTGAAGAAAACAAGCCAGAAACAAATAAAGAAAAAGAATCAAAGGCAACTAGTAATATTATTGACTCAAGTTATACAAATAACTTAAGGATAACAAAGAACAAACCTCAAATACTTATTTATCACACTCATAGTAGTGAAACATATTCAGATTCACCAAAGAATAACTATCACTCTACAGATATAGAAAACTCAGTTATGGCTGTAGGTAGTGCTTTATCTACAGAGCTAACAGAGAAGGGGTGGGGGGTAGTTCATAGTACCAAATATAATGATTTATCATATAATGAAGCTTATGCAACAAGTGCTAAAACAGTCAAATCTATACTATCTAAATATGATTCTGTTAAAATAGCTATAGATTTGCATAGAGATGGTCAAAGTTTAAAGAGTGAGCAAGCAAAAAAAACAGTGCATGATAAATATACTACTGAAATAAATGGAGAAACCGTTGCTAAATTTTTCTTGGTAGTTGGGCAGAGAAATCAAAATGTTGGAGAACTAAAAAGACAGGCAGAAGAAATCACTGCATTGGCTGAAAAGAAATACCCAGGGCTAGTTTGTCCAGTAGTAACAAAACAATATGGTAGATTTAATCAATATATGTCAGAAAATGGTTTATTAATAGAAATAGGAAATAATGCAACAAGTACAAAAGAAGCTTTGGCTACATCTAAATATGTAGCAGAAATACTAGATGAATATTATTCTAATATTAAATAATTAGGGTGTAAATTATGAGTCGTTTAGAAAGAATACAAAAAGAAAAGAGTTCTAAAAAGAAATATAAAACGGTTTGCAGAGTTATATTTTTATTTCTAATGTTAATAATTACTAGTAGTAGTATACTGTTAATAGATTACAGAGCTAATGAAGTCTTAGATGATGATAGTAAAAGTAATCTTACAAAATATATAATGGATATATTTTAAGCTAGAGCATTTAATTGTTACATAATATAAGAATACAAATTACAAAAATAAATCAAAATAATAGAAAGAATAAGACTTAAGAAATAAGTCTTATTTTTTTGTAATATAGTACTTATTTACAGAAGTGCAGATATATTATAAAATAAAGTTTATGATAATAACTTATTAAGGAGGAATAAAGGTGGACAAACAAAGTAGAACTAGGAATTTTAGTATAATTGCTCATATAGATCATGGTAAGTCTACCTTAGCTGATAGATTAATACAGTACACAGGTTTAGTAAGTGATAGAGAAATGAAAAGTCAGTTATTAGATAACATGGACTTGGAAAGAGAAAGAGGAATCACTATTAAACTACAAAATGTTAGATTAATATATAAAGCTAAGGATGGAAATGAATATTATTTAAATCTTATAGATACTCCAGGTCACGTGGATTTTAACTATGAGGTATCGAGAAGTTTAGCAGCATGTGAGGGGGCGTTACTTGTAGTAGATGCCGCTCAAGGTGTAGAGGCTCAAACATTAGCTAATGTGTATTTAGCTTTAGAACAAGATTTAGAAATATTACCAGTAATAAATAAAATAGATCTTCCAAGTGCGAGACCAGATGAGGTAAAAGAAGAAATTGAAGATTTAGTAGGACTTGATGCAAGTGAAGCACCATTAATATCAGCAAAAAGTGGTTTAAACATACAAGATGTATTAGAAGATATAGTAGCTAATGTACCTGCTCCAATAGGAGATGCAAATAAACCGTTGAAAGCTTTAATATTTGACTCGTATTATGATGCTTATAAAGGTGTTGTAGCTTACGTTAGAGTATTTGAAGGTAGCGTAAGAAAAGGTATGACAATCAAGATGATGAATACTAACAAAAAGTTTGAAGTAACTGAAGTTGGTGTAATGGCTCCAGGACAAAGAGAGCTTGATGAATTATCTGCTGGAGATGTTGGATACATAGCAGCAAGTATAAAAGATATAAGAAGTTGTCAAGTTGGGGATACTATAACAGATGCTAATAATCCTACAGACGAACCTATGGCAGGGTACAAAAAAGCAACTCCAATGGTTTACTGTGGTATATATCCAGGTGAAGGTGAAAAATACGAAAATGTAAGAGATGCACTTGAAAAAATGCAAATAAATGATGCAGCACTTGAATTTGAAGCTGAAACTTCAGCTGCTTTAGGATTTGGATTTAGATGTGGATTCTTAGGACTTTTACACATGGAAATAATACAGGAAAGATTAGAGAGAGAATATGATCTTAACTTAGTTACTACAGCTCCATCTGTTATATACAGAGTAACTAAAAATGATGGTGAAGTAGTAATGATACAAAATCCAACTAACTTACCTGAACCAAGTGAAATAAGAATGATAGAAGAGCCTATAGTTAAAGGAGACATAATAGTTCCTAAAGATTATGTAGGTACTGTTATGGAACTATGTCAAGAAAGACGTGGAACAATGATAAATATGGAGTATATAGATGAAAAGAGAGTTATGCTTCATTATGATTTACCTTTAAATGAGGTCGTATATGATTTCTTTGATGCATTAAAATCAAGAACTAGAGGATATGGATCATTAGATTATGAAGTTAAGGGATATGTTCCT
>ERZ781272.1083-NODE-1083-length-11619-cov-3.497579_pt1 | contig 11619 bp, 9 predicted proteins | sample MGYA00375850_ERZ781272 | MGnify/ENA primary metagenome ERZ781272 (study PRJEB29790, sample SAMN06051246) | human gut metagenome | host: Homo sapiens | place: USA: Cincinnati, Ohio | collected 2013-06-21 | study: EMG produced TPA metagenomics assembly of the Gut...
CTCGGCCACGCTGAAGTCGTCGCGACCCGTCATGTTGGCGGCCCACAGCTCCACGGCCTTGGCATCCCAGTCGTCGCTGGGCACCTTGGCCGGGCAGTTCTCCGCGACGACGGCTTCCACCGCGTCGCCGATGATCTCGGGGATGCGCTCGTCCATGTCTTTGCCGTCGAGGATGGCGTTGCGCTCACTGTAGATGGCCACGCGCTGCAGGTTCATGACGTCGTCGTACTCGAGGACGTTCTTACGGGCGGCGAAGTGCATGCTCTCCACCTGGCGCTGGGCGCCTTCGATGGCCTTCGACACCATGCCGGCCTGGATGGGCATGTCCTCGGGCATGTCGGTCTTCTCCATCATGCGGGCGATGGAGTCCATGCGGTTGCCGCCGAACAGGCGCATGAGGTCGTCTTCGAGCGACAGGTAGAACTGCGTCACGCCGGGGTCGCCCTGACGGCCGGCACGGCCGCGCAGCTGATTGTCGATACGGCGCGACTCGTGGCGCTCGGTGCCGATGACGGTGAGGCCGCCGGCCGCGATGACCTGGTCGTGCTCCTCGGCGCACACGCGCTTCGCCTCGGCCAGCGCGTCCGCGCGCTGCTCGTCGGTGGGAAGGGCCGGGTTCGGCTCGCCGTCCTCGGTCAAAGGTTCGGCGTCCGGATCGAGCCCGCGCTCGCGCAGCACGTCGTCGGCCAGCACGTCGGGGTTGCCGCCCAACAGGATGTCGGTGCCTCGGCCGGCCATGTTCGTGGCGATGGTCACGGCGCCCACGCGGCCCGCCTGCGCGATGATGTGTGCCTCGCGCTCGTGGTTCTTCGCGTTCAAGGTCTCGTGCTTGATGCCGCGCTTGTCCAGCAGGCGCGACAACTTCTCGGAGCTCTCGATGGACACGGTGCCGATGAGGCAGGGCTGGCCCGCCTTGTTGCGCTCGGCCACGTCGTCGGCCACGGCGTTGAACTTCGCCTCCACCGTGCGGTAGATGAGGTCGTCCTCGTCCTTTCGGGCGACTGGGCGGTTCGGCGGGATGGCCACGACCGGCAGCTTGTAGATCTCGCGGAACTCGGCGTCCTCGGTCATGGCCGTGCCGGTCATGCCGGAGAGCTTCTCGTACAGGCGGAAGTAGTTCTGCAGCGTGATGGTGGCCAGCGTCTGGTTCTCCTCGCGCACGAGCACGCGCTCTTTCGCCTCGAGCGCCTGGTGCAGGCCCTCGGAGTAGCGGCGGCCTTCCATGATGCGGCCGGTGAACTCGTCGACGATCTTCACCTCGCCGTTCACCACGACGTAGTCCACGTCGCGGTGGAACAGGAACTGGGCCTTGAGCGCCTGCTGCAAGTGGTTCGGCAGCTGGCCGGACGGGTCGGCGTAGATGTCGTCGATGCCGAGCATGGCCTCGATCTTCTCCAGGCCGCTCTCGGTGGCGTTGATGGTCTTCTTCGCCTCGTCCATGTCGAAGTCGGCCTCGGGCACGAGGCCGACCATGACGCGCGCGAACTTATTGTACGTCTCGGCCGCCTGCGTGCCCGCTCCCGAGATGATGAGCGGCGTGCGGGCTTCGTCGATGAGGATGGAGTCCACCTCGTCGACGATGGCGAAGTGGTGGCCGCGCTGCACGCGGGCCTCTGCGCGCGTCACCATGTTGTCGCGCAGGTAGTCGAAGCCGAACTCGCTGTTCGTGCCGTAAGTGACATCCGCCTTGTAGGCGGGTATCTTCTTGTCGGGGCGCATGCCGTTCTGGATGAGGCCCACCTCCATGCCGAGGAAGCGGTACACCTGCCCCATCCACTCGCTGTCGCGACGGGCCAGGTAGTCGTTGACGGTGACCACGTGCACGTTGTTGCCGGGCAGGGCGTTCAGGTAGCCGGCCAGCGTGGAGACGAGCGTCTTGCCCTCGCCGGTCTTCATCTCGGCGATCTGGCCGTCGTTCAAAGCCATGCCGCCGATGAGCTGCACGTCGAAGTGACGCAGCCCCAGCGTGCGCACCGAGGCCTCGCGCACGGCGGCGAACGCTTCGGGCAGAAGGCTCTTGAGATCCTCTCCGTTCTGGGCGCGTTCGCGGAACGCGGCGGTGAGCGCGCGAAGCTCCTGGTCAGAGCGCGCCTGCATCTCGGATTCGAGGCCGTTGATCTTGGCCGCGGTGGCTTCGTAGTGCTTGAGCTGCTTGCCCTCGCCAAGCGTCAGGAGCTTGGAAAGAAATCCTGCCATGTATGCGCCATCCTTTTCGTGGCTTGCAGCGCGGCGATGCGCGCCTGTTCACTTGAATACAGCACTTGCTACTCTAGCATATCGCGCCTGACCTCAAAGGAAATTCACAGGGCACGCAAGGCGCGGCGCGAGGCGCGGCGGCGGATCGGGACCGCAGGCGCCGCCGATCCGCCGCGCATGCCGCAGCCCGCCGGCTCAAGCGCTGCGGCGCGCCTCCTCGTCGAGACGTTCGGCGAGCCACATCTTGATCACGGCCTGCCGCCCGATGCCCACGCGCTTCGCTTCCTTGTCGAGCGCCTCCACCATCCAGATGGGCATGTCGACGTTGACGCGCTTCGTCTCGGTTCTCCCCTCGACCACCACCGCGGAATCGAAATCGAAGAACCCGGTCACGTCGCAGCCTTCGTCGAACAGCTCTTCGAGATTCTCAGAGGTTATCTTTTCGTTGCTCATAGCGAATCCTCTCTTGTTCCGTCGCTCGCCTTACCGAGATGATTCGAATGCGGTCGCCCCTATCGGTCGCGATCGCCGTCCAATGGACTCCGCGCAGGACGCCGACCACCGCATATCGTCGCTCTCCTCTTTTCCGCGCAGGAGCCTTGATGTAGATGCCCTCCCAAAGCTGCTGCGCCTCATCGAAGTCGATACCGTGCTTCTGAAGGTTCGCCACGCTCTTCTTCGGATCGCATTCGAACGTCAGTATTGAACCTAAAGATATAGTAATTATATCCATAATATACCTTTTTCGCAATCTATGCTCGTTATTCCGTTCCCCGTCCGTCACTCGAAATCGGTTTCGGTTTCGATGATGCTGCGATAGAGGCGCATCGTTTCGAGGGAGGGGTCGATACCCAGCTCGTCGGTGAGGAAGCGGCGGCAGGCAAAGTAGGTCTCGAGAGCGGCCGTACGCTGCCCCGCGGCCAGCTGGGCCTGCATGAGGCAGATGTAGGCGTCTTCGCGCGAGCGGTCGCGCTGGAGCGCCGCACGGGCGAACCAGAGTCCCTCCTGGGCCTCGCCTGCAGCGACGAGGCGCGTCGAGGCGGCCACCAGCGCGTCCACGAGGCGGTTGCGGTAGTCCACGCGCAGCGACGCGAGGGCGTCGTTGCCGTTCTCGCTGGGCAGAAGATCGTCCGAGAAGCGATCGTTGACCTGCGAGTACACCTGCGCCCAGCCGCCGTATCCGGGCCGCTCGAACAGCAGCGTGCGGCACACGTCCTCGAGCTGCGCCACATCGCTCGTCAGCAGGCTCGCGTCAAGTCTCAACCCCTGCTGCTGGCGAATGAGATAGGGGCACTCGCCCGACGGCAGCGTCAGCGCGCGGCGCAGCATCGCCCAAATGCCGTAGAAGTTCTTGCGCCCGTGCATGATCTCGCTGTCGGGCCACAGAAGACCCACCAGCTTGTCGCGCGAGAACTCGCGGCCGTTGTGCAGCACGAGCAGGGCGAGCAGCGTCTTGACCTTCTGGCGGCTGAACAGCGACGGATCCACCCGCTCATCCCCCATCAGCACGTCGAGGCCCCCGAACAGGTTGACGGTGAGCGCGGGCACGGAGGACGGCAGCTTCGGCAGGCGAGTCGCGCGACCCTCTTCACGGTATGCGTCGGGATGGGTGGCGACGAATACGCGCTCGCGTTCCAATCGCTCCAGCTCCAGCCGCTCGCACGCGTTGCGCTGGGAGAACAGGCGCATCTCTATGCGCCTGACGGCGAGGGCCGCCTGCGCGTCGAGCGCGGGAACGGCGATCGCCCCGCGCTCGCAGGCCCGCTCGTAGGCGATGCCGGCCAAAGCGTCGCCGAGCCCGAGCGTGCCGCGGCTCGCCTGGGACACCTCCTTGCGCACGAAGGCGCCCAAACGGTCGAGCTCGATCGATCGGGCCTCGCCGGCTCCCGACGCCGCAGCTTGACGCAGCACTTCGGCGGCCGACTGCTTGAGGAAGCTCCCGCGCGCGCCGTCGTCGTGCCAATCGAGCCATACCCGAGCAGCCTCGGGGCAGCCCGCTTTCCGCAGCTGCGCATGCACGCATCCCGCAGCGAGCCATCCCCGATCTTCCGGCGCCTTCGCGCAGACGGCCTCACGGGGCGCTTCGGCCGCATCCGCGATGCCCGCGGCCGCGAGCAGCGACACGACGAGCTTGTCGGCGCGCCGCCGCTCGTCCGCTTCCGCGCATTGCGCGAGCACCAACGCGCCCGTCATCCGCACGGAGGACGGCGCGTTCCTGTCGCGCACCGCCTTGCGCGCGGCAACGCAGGCCGCTTGTCGATCCCCCAGAAGCGCGCGGCGAACCGCCTCGTGGGCGCTGAGCAGAGCGCCCTTCCCCGCCGTCTCGCCCGATAAGGAGCGGTGCACCTCGCAGGCCGGCACGAGGCAAGCGGCTTCGAGCAACGCCGCCCCGTGTTTCGCGAGCCAGGACGCTCGCGGGGCGCGCGACGCCAGCAAACGTACGAAATCGCAGGCCCGTTCGTGCTCGCCGCGCATCGCGAGCGCATCGCCCAAGCGCACGACGAGCGTGCTCGCATCGGAGAACAACGACCGATCGGCCAACGCGCCCAGCTTACGCGCAAACGCGCCGGCGAGGGCTTCGACCTCGAACGGCGCGGCCTCGAACCGGCCGCTGCGGGAGTCGATGCCGAGATAGGGGTACTGCTCGGCGAGCAGCGCGTCCTGATCGGGGCCGAACGGGCCGAACGCCGCCACGTCCTCGAACGTCCCCTTCCCCAGCGACGCCATCACGAACAGCGGCAGCAGCAGGTCGGCCGGAAGCTCCTCGCCAAGCACGGCGGACAAGAACCCCGCGCGCTCCTCGTCCGACCCCCATACGAACGTGGCGACGCGGCACGCGGGCGCAATCGTCGATGCGGGATCGCTCGAGCGCTCCCCCGGTGTGCGGAGCAGGTCCACTTCCTCATCGGTGAGCAGCAGATCGACGGCCGTGAGCTTGATGCGGTCGCGATGACGCGCGAAGGCGTCGCGCGATGGCATGCAGGCCACCATCACCTCGCAATCGCGGTCGAGCAGCAGATCGAGCTCGTCGGATAACAGCTCGGCGCGCTCAGGATCGAGCAGCGGCACATCGTCTATGACGACGAGGAACGGCTGCGGGTCGCCCTCCAAAAGCGTGCGCGCTATGACGCCGCGATCGAGATCGCGCAAGAAGCACGGGCTGCGGCCGTCGAGCCAGACCACATGCTCGAACGAGAACACCGTATCGGCGTATTCCATCGCAAGACCCGTCTTGCCGAAGCCGTCGGGCGCGACGATGAACCGCGCGACGTGCCGCTCGCGCAAAAGCTTAGCGATGAGGTTGGGGCGAGGTATCTGGCGCCGCGGGACGAGATGCAGCGGACGACGGCCTCGGCACGACGCCTTCTTGAGGAATTCCGGCATATGATCCACTCCCTTCTTCGAGGGGAGTGCGTAGCGAGAGAGGAATCGACCTTACTACCGAAACCAGCTTCGCGCAAGCCGACATCGGTTCGACTCCGCTGCGATCCGCGGTGTACAATAAGCGAATCGATCCGCCCCGTCGCTAGGGAGAACGCCATGCTGCAACCCGCAACGCTCGCCGATTTGCCCGCATTCCTCTGCGCGCACGCCGAGGACGCCCGCGCGGGCACCGGCTGCACCGTCTTCATAGCTCCTGACGGGGCCACCTGCGGCGTCGACGTGCGCGGCGGCGGTCCTGCCACGCGAGAGACCGATCTGCTCAAGCCCGAGAACATGATCCAGGCCGTGCACGGCGTGGTCCTGTCGGGCGGCAGCGCCTTCGGGCTGGCCGCCGCGACCGGCGTCATGGACGAGCTGGCCGCACGCGGCATCGGCTTTCCCGTGGAGAGCGCCCGCGTGCCCATCGTCGTGGGAGCCTGCCTGTTCGATCTGCTGGTCGGGCAGAACGCCCATCCCGATGCCGCCATGGGGCGCGCTGCTGCGAGGGCGGCGTTCGAGCGCGAGGCGGCGGAACCGCTGGCCGAAGGCAACGTGGGCGCCGGATGCGGCGCATCGGTGGGCAAGCTCCTCGGCGGCGAGCGCGCCATGAAAGCCGGGCTCGGAATCTGCGGATTGCGCCTGGGCGAGCTCACGGCGTGCGCCGTCGTGGCGGTGAACGCGCTCGGCAACGTGCGCAGCGCGGACGGTGCCTGGATCGCCGGCTGCCGCGACGGAGAAGGGCGCGTCATGGATCCCCTCGAGGCGTTCGGCGTCCTCGCGCAGCAGGCGGCCGCGCATGCGGAGCAGGAAGCCGACCCCGCCGCAGGTCCGTGCGCCAACACCACCATCGGCGTCGTGCTGACGAACGCGCGTCTGACGAAGGCGCAGGCGACGAAGGCTTCTTCGACCGTCCACGACGCCTACGCGCGCGCCATCAAGCCCGTGCACACTTCCGGCGACGGCGACACCGTGTTCACGTTCGCATCCGGCGAGGTGGAAGCCGACTACGATACGTTCGCCATCCTTGCCACCGAGGCCATGCAGGGAGCCGTCGTGCGTGCGGTCGAGCAGGCCGAGGGCGCCTACGGGTTGCCCGCCGCCCGCGACCTCGTCTCCTGTTAGGAAGAGGGCGACATGAAAGGGGCTCAGCTTGCCAACCGAACGCTGTTCGTCGCTTCGGTGATCGTGACCGGCGCCATCGCCGGCGCGTTCGTGTGGCTGCTCTTGTTCGCCATGAACCTGGGCATCACGTTCATCTGGGACCGGCTGCCCGCGCATTTCGGCCCGTACTTCCCCTTGGCCGCCTGCCTGGTGGGCGGCCTGGTCATCGGGCTGTTCGCCAAGAAGTTCGGATCGTATCCCGAAGACTTGAACCAGGTGATGGCGAAGGTGAAGCGCGACGGCCGCTACGACTACGACAAGCTGGGCGTCATGTCCGTTTCCGCGCTGCTGCCCCTGTTCTTCGGCGGGTCGGTAGGCCCCGAGGCGGGCCTCACCGGGGCGGTCGCGGGCATCTGCACGTGGGTGGGCGATCGCATGAAGCGCTTCGGCTCGGACTTCCAGCAGCTCACGTCGGTCGGCACCATGGCGGCGCTGTCGGCCATCTTCACCGCGCCCCTCTTCGGGTTCGCCGCGCCGCTGTACGACGACGGCGACGAGGCGAAGGGCGCGCAGGCAGCCATCACGCTGCCGAAGTCGTCGAAGATCGTCGTGTACCTGTGCGCCATCGCTGGTGCGCTGGCGGCTTTCCTCGGACTGGGCGCGCTGTTCGGCGGCGGGCTGTCGCTGCCTCGTTTCACCGACATCCACGTGGGAGCGACCGAGCTTCTGTGGCTCGTGCCGCTCGCGCTGGTGGGCGCGGCAGGCGGTTGGCTGTTCTGTGCGTTCGACGGCCTGTTCGAGCGCCTGTCCGAACGCATGGGAGAGCGTCCCGTGGCAAAGGCGCTCATCGCCGGGCTCGTGCTGGCGCTCATGGGCATCGCCTTGCCGTTCACGATGTTCGCCGGCGAGACGCAGGCCGAGCAGCTGGGAGAGGTCTGGGGCACCATGACGGCGTTCGCGCTTTTGGCCACGGGCTTCGGCAAGGTGCTCGTCACGCCTTTGTGCATCCGCTTCGGCTGGCGCGGCGGCCACTTCTTCCCCGTCATCTTCGCCGGCATCTCCATCGGCTACGGCATGGCCATGCTCACCGGCGCCGACCCCGTGTTCTGCCTGTGCGCAAGCACGGCCGCGCTCGTGGGAGGCGTCATGCGCCAGCCGCTCATGACCGTGCTGCTGCTGTTCCTCTGCTTCCCCGTGAAGGGCATCGTCGTCATGCTGGCCGCCGCGGCCCTCGGCGCCGCCGTCCCGCTGCCGAAAGCCTTGCGCGCCGAGCAAGCGGAAGGTTGACGAAACAAAAAAACGCCGCCGCGGAAGGCGGCGGCGCAGGACGCATCAAAGCGGCGATGCGCGAAAGCTACTCCTTGCCCAGCATCTTGGCGATGCGGTCGGAGTACTCGATGTCGGTAAGGCCCGCTTCGGCGGCGAGGTCGATGACGGGCGCGTCGTTCCACAGCGCCTCGAGGCGATAGTACTCGCGCGTCTCGGGCTGGAACACGTGCACGACGAAGCTGCCGTAGTCCAGAAGCGACCACGTGCCGTCCTGCGTGCCCTCGCGATGCAGGGGCTTCATCTGCGCCTTCGTGCGCACCGCATCCTCGATCTCGTCGATGATGGCCTCCACCTGACGGTTGTTGGAGGCCGTGGCGATGACGAAGTAGTCCGTCACGCCGATGAGGTCGCGCACCTCCTGCACCATGATGTCGGTGGCCTTCTTCTCGTCGGCCGCGCAGGCCGCGATGAGGGCGCATTCCCTCGAAGTCTTCTCGGTCGTCGTTGTGCTCACGCTGTTCCTTTCTCGGCCTTCGCGTCGCGCGATCGGGCCACGTAATGGTTCCACACCTCGACGGTTGCCGGGTGCAGGCGTCGCCGGCGCTCCACGAGCGTCAGCAGGATATGGTTGAACGTCATCATGAAGAGCTCTTCGAGCGGCACCGCGCCGATGGCGGCGCGCAGCTCGTCGAGGCCGTCGAAGTCGCGGCTGGGCTCGATGGCGTCGGCGATGTATATGATCATGTCCAGATCGCTCATGCCCACCGCCGCGGCCGTGTGCCGAGCGATGGCCTGGACCACGTCGGCGGACAGGTCGGGGTACGCGCGCACGAGCTCGGCCGCGGCCGTGGGGCCGTGCAGCAGACGCGGCATCGTGTCCAGCACGTACGGGTCCACGTCCACGCCCAGCGCGCGAGCGCGCTCGCGGATCTCGTCGTCGCCGTACTCCTTGTCCCAATCGTGCAGCAGGCCGGCCAAGCGCGCCTTGCGCACGTCGACGCCGTACGTCTCGGCCAACGACGCGGCCGTCTTCGACACGCCTCGCGCATGCTCGAACCGCTTGGGCTTCAACCGTTTCTTCAGATCGCGCTCGCGCGCATCGAAGAACGCATCCGAAAGCACGTCCTCGCTCATCGCACGCCTCCTTCGTGATGGGGATCGGCTCGGTACAGGCCTCGCTCTTGAATATAGTCGAGCACGCCCTGCATCGTCAAATAACGGATCGACTTCCCCGCCGCTACGCGTCGGCGCAGGTCGCTGGACGAGATGGCCAGCGCCGTCACCTCGAGGTAGTCGATGGCGAAGTTGCCGTGCTCGGCGCTGAACGCCCGCCGCTCCTCCGACAGCGCGTAGCCGGGGCGCGTGACCGCGATGAGGCGGGCGAGGTCGGCGATGGCCGCGCTCTCGCGCCACTGCACGATATGGTACACGGCATCGGCGCCCGTAATGAAGCGCAGCTCCACGTTATCGGGGTAATGCGCGCGCAGCTGGCGTAGCGTGTCCACGGTGTAGTTGCCGCCGCCGCGCTCGATCTCGATGGCGCTCACGTCGAACGCCGGGTTGCTGCGCGTGGCGATGCGGCACATCTCCAGACGCTCGGCAGCCGGCGTGACGGGGCGGTCCTTCTTGAACACGGGGTTGCCGGCGGGCACGAACACCACGCCGTCGAGGTCGTAGGCCTCGCGCGCTTGCTCGGCGCACGCGAGGTGCCCGATATGGATGGGGTCGAACGTGCCGCCCATGATGCCGAGGCGCGCGCGTCCGCCGTCCCGTCCCAGGTCGTCGAAATGATCGCAGATGCGTCCCACTACGCGCGCACCTGCCCGGATCCGCGCAGCACGTACTTGTACGAGGTGAGCGCATCGAGCGCGAACGGGCCGCGCGCATGCAGCTTCTGCGTCGAGATGCCGATCTCGGCGCCCAGACCGAACTCGGCTCCGTCGGTGAACGCCGTCGACGCGTTCGCGTACACGGCGGCCGCGTCGACGCGCGCGAGGAACGCCTCGACAGCGGCCTCGTCCTCGGCGACGATCGCCTCGGAATGCTTGGTGCCGTAGCGGTTCACGTGGCCGATGGCCTCGTCGACGCCGCCGACCACGCGCACGGCCAGGTCGGCCGCAAGGTACTCGGTCTCCCAGTCGGCTTCCCCGGCGGGCACCGTGGGCGTGCCGCCGGCCGCGGCAACGGCGGCCGCGCGCTCGTCGGCGTGCAGCGTCACGCCGCGCGCGGCCAGCTCGGCGAGCGCCGCGGGCAGGAAGCCCTCGGCGGCGGCCTCGTCCACGAGCAGCGTCTCGGCGGCGTTGCACACGCCGAGGCGGCGGCATTTCGCGTTCACGATGATGGCGCGCGCCTTATCGTAGTCGGCGCTCTCGTGCACGTACACGTGGCAGTTGCCCGTGCCCGTCTCGATGACCGGCACCTTCGACGTCTCCACGCAGTGGCGGATGAGGCCCGCTCCGCCGCGCGGTATGAGCAGCTGCATGAGCTCGTCGGCCGCCGCGCGGTCGGCCAATGTGACGGCGCCGATGCAGCCGCGGGGCATGCCCGCCTCCACCGCCGCCTCGTGCAGCACGCGTGCGATCACCTCGTTCGAGGCCGCCGCCATGCTGCCGCCGCGCAGCACCGCCGCGTTGCCCGACTTCAGGCAGATGCCGGCCGCATCGGCCGTCACGTTCGGGCGCGCCTCGTACACGACGGCCACCACCCCCAGAGGCACGCTCACGCGCTGAAGCTCGATGCCGCTTTCCAACGTGCGCTTTTGCTGCACCGCCCCCAACGGGTCGGGAAGAGCGACGAGGTCCTCGAGCGCGGCCGCCATGGCTTCGACGCGGTCCTCGTCGAGCATGAGGCGGTCGAGGAGGCCTTCTTTCGTGCCGGCCTTGCGCGCCGCGTCCATGTCGCAGCCGTTCGCCTCGACGATGGCGGCCGCATGCGAGCGCAACGCCGCCGCCATGGAGGCCAGCGCGCCGTTGCGCTCGTCTGCGCTCGTCTGCGCGAGCGCCCCGCTCGCCGCGCGCGCCTCCTCGGCGATGCGCCGCACCTGGTCCCGCACCGTTTCCCGTTCCATGGTTCCCCCCTATTCGAAGACGACCAACTCGTCGCGATGGACGAGCGGCTTGTCGGCCAAGCTTGCCAGCAGGCGGTTCGCCTGCAGCTCCGCGCGGGTGCGCCCGATGGCCAACGCCGCCTCGTCGCTAGCGAACGCCACCTTGCCGCGCGCGAACAGATGCCCCGTCGCATCCTTGATGTCGACGATGTCGTTCGCCTCGAAGCGCCCTTCCACCGAGCGCACGCCCACCGACAGAAGCGAGCTGCCGCGCTCGATGAGCGCCGCCTTCGCGCCGTCGTCCACAGCGAGCGCGCCGCGCGCGGCATCGCCGAGCGCGATCCACAGCTTCTTGGGCGTGATCTCGTGCGGCTTCTTCGCAGCCACGAACAGTGTGCCCACGTCCTCGCCCGCCGCCGCGTCCACGATGGCCTCCGCACGATGACCGTCGCACACCACGAGCGGGATGCCGGCCACCATGAGCACGCGCGCGGCCTTGATCTTCGTGATCATGCCGCCCGAGCCCACCGTGGTGCCGGCTTCGCCCGCCTCGGCCATGATCTCGGGGCAAATGGCCACAACGC
>ERZ781272.1084-NODE-1084-length-11606-cov-2.908233_pt1 | contig 11606 bp, 6 predicted proteins | sample MGYA00375850_ERZ781272 | MGnify/ENA primary metagenome ERZ781272 (study PRJEB29790, sample SAMN06051246) | human gut metagenome | host: Homo sapiens | place: USA: Cincinnati, Ohio | collected 2013-06-21 | study: EMG produced TPA metagenomics assembly of the Gut...
AAATAAGGCATGCATCTGGAGTTATAGATAAAGAAGGTGGAATGAGCTTGATCGATTTAGAAATCTCTCCAGAGCAAAAACATTTATGGGTTGAAATATGGGCAGATGCACCGAATATATTTTCTATAGATATTTTATCTCCATCTGGAGAAAATACAGGAATTATAGAAGCTGCAATTAATTCAACAGATTTTCATACATTTATTTTTGAAGAAACATCAATAATTGTAAAAACATATTTGCCAGAAGAAAATACAGGTGACGAATTAATATGCATAAATTTTTATAATTTGCAACCAGGAATATGGAAACTTAGAATTATTGGAAATATGATATTAGATGGAAAATTCAATGTCTGGATTCCACAAGAAGGAATATCTTTAGGAGATACACATTTGAGTCCTTCAGATCCATATGGAACTTTAATGAACCCAAGCATTTCAGACTATATAGTTGCTGTAGCAGCATATAATCAAAACAATAATAATGTTTTGGCATATTCTGGAATGGCGTTTGTTGATAATTATAAAAATATAATAGATGTAGCAGCTGGAGGTGTAAATACATTAGCAGTTGCACCAAACAATAAAACAAGCATTGTTAATGGAACTAGTGTTGCAGCTGCAATAGTATCAGGAGTATGTGCGATGTTATTTGAATGGGGAATTATTAATAAAAATGATCCATATATATATTCACAAAGTATAAAGACATAATATATATTCACAAAGTATAAAGACATATTTATCAAGGGGGACTAATAAAAGAATTGGAGATATATATCCGAATCCACAATGGGGATATGGAATGATCAATGTTTTAAAAATGTTTGAGAATATGACATAGAATATTATTTTATAATTTTATTGTTTTGGTTATAATAAAGGGTATAGTAAATAACAAATTATTATGTGTAATTAAATAGATATTTATACATTTTTATAAGGAGCAATATTTTTAATGAATAATAAAGCGTTAGAAGTTTTAGAAAAGTACTTTGGATATAAATCATTTAGAAAAGGACAGGAGCAGATAATTGCAGCAATACTTGAAGGTAATGATGTACTTGGAGTAATGCCTACAGGCGGTGGTAAAACAATATGTTATCAGATACCTGCCCTTGTTTTTGAAGGAATGACTATTGTAATATCTCCACTTATTTCTTTAATGAAAGATCAAGTAGATACATTAAAGGAAATGGGAATAGACGGTGAATATATAAATAGTACACTTTCTGAGAGTGAAGAAACAGAAATATATAATAAGATTAAAAGTAGCCAAATAAAAATACTTTATGTTGCACCAGAAAGATTAGAATCAATGGAATTTTTAAGCGTGATTTCAGAATGTAGTATCTCGCAAATTGCTATTGATGAAGCACATTGTATTTCTCAGTGGGGGCATGATTTTAGAAGCAGCTATAGAAAAATATATGGATTTATATCATTATTAAAAGAGCGACCTGTTGTAACTGCTTTTACTGCAACAGCATCAGATGAAGTACGCGAAGACATAATTAATTTACTTAAATTAAATAATCCTAAAATATTTATAACAGGTTTTGATAGAGAAAACTTATATATAAATATAATAAAGGGAGAAAATAAAAATAAGTTTTTATATAAGTATATAGAAAATAATAAAGATGTATCTGGAATTATATATGCTGCAACAAGAAAAGAAGTAGAGAAAATATACGAGGATTTATGTAAAAGAGATTTTAATATATCATATTATCATGGTGGATTAAGTGATGAAAAAAGAAGAGAAAACCAAGAAAGCTTTATTTATGATAGAACTAATATAATGGTAGCTACAAATGCTTTTGGTATGGGAATAGATAAACCAAATATAAGATATGTAATTCATTATAATATGCCAAGAAATATAGAAAGTTATTATCAGGAAATAGGAAGAGCAGGAAGAGATGGTGAAAAGTCTGAATGTATACTTTTATATTCACCACAGGACGTTCATATACAAAGATATTTAATAGAAAATTCAATTGAAAATCCTGAAAGAAAAAATATGCAGTATAAAAAGCTTCATCAAATGAATGATTTAGTATTCAGTAATGATTGTTATAGAAAATATTTGTTATCATATTTTGGCGAAGAACCAAATGAGAATTGCAATAACTGTAGTAATTGTCTAAGTGAAGGTGAAGTTGTAGATAAAACTACTGATGCACAAAAGGTGCTTTCATGTATATATAGAATGAAAACAAAATTTGGTGCTACAATTCTTGTAGATGTATTAAGAGGGTCAAAGAATAAAAAAGTTTTAGATTTGAAATTTAACGAATTATCCACTTATGGAATAATGAAGGACTATTCAAGTGAAGAATTAAAAACATTTATAAATACTCTTATTTCGCATGGATTTATATCTGTTTTTGAAGGGACTTATCCTGTTCTTGGATTAAATGATATGTCTAGAAAAGTTCTTGTTGGAGAGCAAAAAGTATTATTTAAAGAAATTAAGGTATCAAAGAAATTAAGTGAAGATAATGAATTGTTTGAATTATTAAGAAGACTTAGATTTAACTTAGCAAGTGAGCATAATGTACCACCATATGTTATTTTTGGTGATGCAACTTTACGTGAAATGGCTTCTAAATATCCAAGTAATAGAGAACAGATGCTTGAAATTACAGGGGTTGGTGGAACTAAATATGAAAGATACGGAAATGAATTTGAAAATTTAATTAAAGAATATGTTATTGACAATAATATAAAACTTGAAAATGAGAATGATAAAAGTAGTGATGAAAAAATAAAAAATCATGAAAGTGATATATTAGAAGTTCAAACAGATATAGATTTATATAAAAGCTTAAGAAGTATAAGAAATGATTTAGCTAAAAAAGCTAATACATTACCACAAGCAATTTTGAGTATGAATACTCTAAAAGAAATTAGTGGAAGGTATCCAAAAACATTAGATGAGCTAAAAGATATATCAGGAATCGGTCCTAAAAAAATAGAGTCATATGGGGAGATAATAATCAATGAAGTTAATAATTATATATTAAAGAATAATATAGATGCTGTTTGGCAGGAGAAAAAAAGAAAGAAAGTAATAATAGATAATGAAACTAGAAAAGTAGATGAAATCGCAATAGACATGTTAAAAAATAATATAAAAATAGATGAAGTGTCAAAAGAAATTGAAGTTTCAATTTCTACAATTTTAGGATATGTTACAGATTATATTAAAGAATTTGGTGAAAATGGTTTTAATATAAATTTAAATGATTTTTATAATGAAGAGGAAGAAGAAACTATATTAAAGGCAATAAATAAAGTGGGATATGAAAAAATAAGTTTAATTAAAAAAGAATTACCAGATTATATTAAATATGAGGCGATAAGAGCTGTTATATTAAAAGAATTTTTTAAAGCCTAGATATTTGTGAAGGAATTTATAAGGAATAATATTAAGTTTTTTAAATATAATTATAGTGTATATAAATATATAAGAGGTGTATTTAAACTTTGGATCCATATCAAATTTTAGGTATAGATAGTAATGCATCAGAAGAAGAAATTCAAGCTAGATATCAAGCACTAATAGAGGAATATACAAAAAATCAAGATGAAACTACTCAGGAAAAAATAAAGCTTTTAAATTCAGCTTATGATATTCTTATAAACAAGGATATATATAAAGAAGTAAGAGCCTTCATAGAACATAAAAATTTTGCTGCGGCAGAAGCAAAGTTGAACTTATTATCTGATAGAAACAGTGCAGAATGGAACTATCTTCAAGGATTTGTTGCTGTACAAAAGGGATGGTTTGAATCTGGTCTTAATTATTTAAAAAGATCAGTAGAGATTGATCCAAATAATATTGAATATATGAATAGTCTAAATACCCTTCAAGCAAGAGTGCTTGATTATGCTTCTAGATATGCTCAAAAAGGCGTAAAACCACAATCTCAAAATAATATGAATGGTTGTGGTGGGGGGAATAATGGTGGTAATGGCGGAATGTGCTAATAATTAAATTTTATAATAAAGTATCATTGAAATTACGAAAGTATGTTTAATGATACTTTATTTATTGCAATTTATAATATTGTAATTTAATTAATTGTAAATTATAAATACTAAATGATATAATTAATTTTTAAAGTAAAGAGATTGGAATAATATTAAATACAAAAGGATGGTGAATTAATGAAATTATCAAAATTTGAAGAACTTATAATAAATAATTCTTCAAAATATAACATTGAAAAAGGTAAGGAACTTTTGAAAAATAAAGAATTACTCAAATTAAACGTTCATAAAAATGATTATATTTATAATATATATGGTAGTTTTAAGAAAGAAAATAGTAATGAATTTTTTAGTAGCCATCTAAAGATTGATACAAAAAATGAGAAAATAATTTCATGCAGATGTGGATGTGATTATTTTTTAGATATATCTAAAAATGATAAGAATATATATATGTGTAAGCATTTATACGCAACAGGATTTAAATTTACAGAAGCAGCTAAAGCAAATCTAAAGAAAAAAAGTCCTGAAAACATTAAAAAAAATATTTTGAACAAGTTATATTATATTGATGAAATTAAAAATATTAATAACTCTGTAGAAAAAACTAAACTTACTCTAAGTATTAGTATTAAAGAAGTTGTTGAAACTAATGGAAAAAATTTTGATATAAGTTTGTATATAAACAATGAACATTCGTATCCAGTATTAAGTATTAATGAATGGTTAAATAGCTATTTTAATAAGGAAGAATATATAATAGGAAAGGGTCTTATCTATACATATAAAAAATATTATTTTTCTAAGGAAGATAAGGAGTTATTAGAATACTTATATGAATATTCCTGTGAATTTAATTCAAATAAAAGTACTGTAAGAGTATCAAATAAATTTTTAAGAAGGCTTTTTAGCAAGTTAATAGATAGAAAAGTTAAATTAATATTCAATTCAACTACATATTTGTGTAATATTAAAAAGTCTGATTTACCATTATTTTTTACTTTAAAGCAGATGAAGGATAAGTACATATTAACAACAAGAAAGAATCATCCAATTCCTTTAAATGATCGATTTGATGTGTTTATGTATGATAAAGATATTTATATACCATCATCAGAGCAAATAGAAATATATAAGGTTTTATTTAATGAGCTTAAAAATAAAAATGTGATAGAAATAAATAAGAATATATCTATAGAAGAGCTAAAAGATCTATTGGCATATTTGAATATTGCAGGTGAAAAAATAAATTTAGATAATAATATAATTGAAATTATAAATAAAAATACAGAAGTCATTTTATATTTTAAAAAACAATCAGATAGATATATATGTAATGCAGTATTAATTTGTGACCATGAAGAAGTTGATTATAAAACTGTTATTAATGATAGAAATTTATATGAGAAATATGGTAAAAAGATTAGAATTATAGAAAGTGAATTAAATAAAAATAGATTTTATTATAGAAATGAAACATTTGAGTTTTTAGGTACAGATGATGAATACTACGATTTCTTAAAATATGGAATAAAAAATCTAAATAATATTGCTAAGATTAATATCTCAAATAATGATAATTTCTTTAACTTTAAAAAAATTGAGTTTAGTGATTTTAGCTTAAATATAAATAGAGATAATAAATATGATTTTTCATTTAAATTAGATAAAATAAATGAATATGATTTTAAAAATATTATAAAAGAATATAAAGATAGCAAGTCATATATAAAGTTAAGTGATGGCAGCTATATAAATATCTAATATATTAGATATATTTAGCATACTGAATATAGAAAGTGAAAAATCTATTTTGGATATTAATAAATTGTATTATTTAAATGAAAAGATAAAAGATAATAAATCATTCTTAGAAGTAAGAAAGAATTTAGAGAATGTAATAAAAGAAATTACAGATATTGGTGAGCTGAAATTTACAATTCCAGATGATTTAAATGGAAACCTAAGAGGTTATCAGATGGAAGGCTATAAATGGTTTAAAAGCCTAAGTTATTTTAATTTGGGTGGAATTTTAGCAGATGAAATGGGACTTGGAAAGACAATTCAGACAATTACATTTTTACTGTCAGAGAAACTAAAAAAGTCTTTAGTAGTTGTACCGACTTCTTTAATATATAACTGGATATCAGAATTTAATAAATTTGCACCTGCTTTAAAAATAGGAATTGTTTATGGTGATGTTAAGGAAAGAAAAAAAATAATTCAAGATAGCGATAAATATAATATTTTAATTACTACTTATGGATTGTTAAAAAATGATATTGATGATTATAAAGAAATAAATTTTGAATATTTAATTTTAGATGAAGGACAAAATATCAATAATTATAAAACTCAAACTGCAAAAGTGGTAAGGGAAATTAATTCAAGTATTAGATTTGTATTAACAGGAACACCTATTGAAAATAATCTTATTGAATTATGGAGTATTTTTGATTTTATAATGCCTGGGTATTTATATTCAAAAGATGAATTTACAAGAAAATTTTTAAAAGATGATAAAAATATGCTAGAAGAGCTTAAGTTGCTAATAAGTCCATATATCTTAAAAAGAAACAAAAAAGATGTTTTAAAAGAATTGCCTGATAAAATTGAAAATAAAGTTCTAGTTACGCTTCCTAAAAAGCAAAAAGAATTATATGATTCACTGCTCTTAGAAATAAAAAATAAAATTAATAATGAAAGAGAAAAGGAAAATACGATTGAATTATTTTCATATTTAATGAAACTTAGACAAATGTGTTTAGATCCATCATTGATTTTGGAAAGTTATAGTGGCAATAATGGAAAGCTCAATGTTACTGAAGAGATTATAGAGAAAAATATAAATGAACATAAAATAGTTATTTTTTCGCAATTTACATCAATGCTTAAGAGAATAGAAGAGAAAATTAAATATAAAAACATTAATTATGTATACTTGGATGGATCAACATCTGCTAAAAAGCGTATAGAATTAGTTGAGCAGTTTAACAATGATGAAAACATAAGGATATTTTTAATTTCATTGAAAGCAGGGGGAACAGGTTTAAACTTAACTAGCTCAGATACAGTTATACATTTTGATCCTTGGTACAATCCAGGAGTACATGATCAAGCCAGTGATAGGGCACATAGGATAGGGCAAAAAAGAGTTGTTAATATATATAAACTAATTGCTAAAGATACAATTGAAGAAACTATATATTTAATGCAAGAATATAAGAAGAATTTGATAAATGAAGTATTGGAAAATGATGATATAACAGACAATGATGTATTAAATAGGCTAAGTAATGAACAGATAATTAATATTATTTTAAGGTAATAATTCTTAATTTATTCATGAAAATATGTTAGTATAAATGTATATAATTAAAAATTAACGAAAAATACTATTGCAGTATAATTAATTTAGGTAAAGCTGTAGAAAAAAGGGTATTTTAATTTTTATACATAGGAGAAACGTATTTTTTTCTTAAATTTTTTTAAGAAAAGTACCCAAAATAAGTTTATCCTATGTATATTATATTGAACGGGAAAGGAGCCAAGATATGCTCGAATGTGTCTTAAAAGATTTAAATATGGGTGAATATTCTGATATTGATTCTCTTATTGAAAAACATATGCCTTTTATAATAAAGAGTATTTCGGATACTACAGGAAGATATGTTTCGTGCGAGAATGATGAGGAAATTAGTATTGGATTGCTTGCATTTAATGAAGCTATAGAGAGATATGACAATGATAAAGGACATTTTTTATCCTTTGCAAAACTCGTTATTTCAAGTAGAATAAAAAACTACTTAAAAAGCGAAAATAAACATCAACATTCTTCTTTTGAAGATTTAGTTGAAAAAGGTTTAGATATTAAGGACGAGTATATTGAGCAAGAGGAAGAAAATGAATTGTTAGTTGACGAGATAACAAGATTTAAAGAAGAAATAAGCTCCTTTGGTTTTAGTTTGGAAGATTTAGTTGAAGAAGCACCTAAACAACAAGCTACAAGAATTAATGCAATCAATTTATCAGAGCAGATAAGTGATGATGAAGAATTTCTTACTTTCATGTATGAAAAAAAGAGACTTCCAATAAAAAGAATAGTATTAAAATATTCTGTTACGGAAAAAGTAATAAAAAGAAGTAAAAAATTTATTATTTCTGTTGTGATAATAATTGATAAGAATTTCAGAATGCTGAGAAACTGGATAAGGAAGTAGGTGATAAAATGAATAAAGGTATAATAATGGAAGTAAAACAGAATTACGCGATTATTATGAATGACGATGGTCATATGGACAAAATATCTAAAAAGAAGAATATGGCTATAGGACAAAAAATATTTTATTTTGAAGAAGATATTATAAGAACGAATAATATACGAAATATTAGAAGTAATTCATTTATGAAAACAATCGGATCAATAGCTGCATTATTCTTAATAGCATTTACTTTCTTTTATCAGTTATCATATAAAGAAGCAGCGTATGCAGTTGTTAGTTTAGATATAAATCCTAGTATACAAATAGAAGTTGATAATAATAAAACAATCCTTAAAGTTGAAGGAATGAATGATGACGGAAAAAATATTAATTTTAAGGAGTTAAAAGGTTTAAATATTAATGAGGGTATACAAAAAATAAAGAATATATTGGTAGAAAAGAATTATCTAAAAGAAAATAGAGATGTTTTGGTTGCATTTGCATTAGTAAATGAGGATGAAAATACAGATTATGAAGAATCAGTTTTTGGAACTATAAAATCTACATTTAAATCTGAAAAGGTTACTTACGTAAAAGGTAAAAAAGAAGATGTTGAAGAAGCAAAGAGTGCAGGAATAAGCTTAGGAAGATATGAAGTTTTACAAGTTGCAGATGAAGATGCAAAAAAGGAAATTGATAAAGCACCAGTAAAAGAAATTACTGAACTTATAAAAGATAAGGAAAATGTAATTCAATGGGGCGATGATGAAGATAGTGAAAAAGTTAAGGTTCCAGGATCTGAGGTAGTTGATAAAGTGGAAAATAATACCGCTAATACAGATAATAATTCAAATAATACTAATGGTTCGAATAACAACAATGATGGAATTAAGAAACCTGTAATTAATGGTGCAGTTGACTCTAGTATTAACGCGAATACAAATAATAATAATAATAATTCAGGTACTCAAAAGCCTGAAGATGATATTATAATAGAAGTACCACCGGAAAATAAGGTGCCAGAAGAAACTGTACCACCTAATAAAGAAGAAACTATTCCAGAAAAGGAACCAGCAAAACCAAGTGGAAATGACAATCCATCTGAGAATGAAGATAATAGTAATGATTCAGGAAATGATAATAAAAACCAAGAAAATGATAAGCTTCCTGTTCAAGGTGAAACTAAATAGTAGAAATTTATAAATAAGTTCAATATTATTATTGGGAAAGAATAATTAATGGACGAATTTGAAATAGGCTGATTTTTAATCAGCCTATTTTTTGGTACAAGTATACATTGAGAAAAATTTATAGTATAATAACCAAAAGATTAAATTATAAGTACAAAGAATTGGGGAGACTTACAATGATGATTGATGAATATTTAAAAAATAGGGTATTGGTTTCTGATGGGGCTATGGGAACATATTATTCAGAAATTAGTGGAAATGATATTTCATACTGTGAATTTGCAAATTTAAATGATAAAAATACAATAAAGAAAATACATTCAAAATATATTGAAGCTGGGGCTAAATTAATAAGAACAAATACTTTTTCTGCTAATATTTATGATTTAAGTGTTACACATAAAGCTCTAAAAGAAATTATACATTCTGGAATAGATATAGCAAAAGAAGCTACTTATAACAAGGATATATTTATAGGTGGAAGTATAGGACCAATAAGGAAAGAAAATAGCTTAGATGAATTTGATGAAAAAATATTAGATGAATATAAATTTATTGTTGATTGCTTTTTAGAAAAAAAGATTGATATTTTTATTTTTGAAACATTTAGTAACTATACATACTTAGATGAAATAAGCAAATATATAAAAGAAAAAAATAATGAAACATTTATATTAACTTCTTTTGCATTTAAGCCAGATGGATTTACAAGAGATGGATTAAGTGTATCAAAAGTATTAAGTTATCTTGAAAATATAAATGAAATTGATGGTTATGGTTTTAATTGTGGATCAGGTCCAAGCCATTTGTGCGAAATAGTAAAAAAATCAGCAATAAATAATAAAATAATAGCAGTATTACCTAATGCAGGATTTCCAGAAATAATTCATGAAAGAACTGTTTATCCTAATAATCCAGTATATTTTGCAAAGAAAGTTTCTGAATTAAAGAATTTTGGTGTATCGATTTTTGGAGGCTGTTGCGGAACAAATCCATCTTATGTAAAGGAACTATCATCATACATATCTGCTAGTAAATTAGGTGATAATATTAAAACAAATGTTGTTATAACTAATGAACATACGATTAAGCTAAAGAAAAATAAATTCAAACAAAAGCTGGATGATGGAGAATTTGTAATAGCTATTGAGTTATCTCCTCCTTCAGATACTGAAATTTCTAAGGTTATAGAAGGCGCTAGATTATGTAAAGAAAATAATGTTGACTTAGTTACAGTTCCTGATTCTCCTATGTCAAGAGTTAGAGCAGATTCAGTAATAATGGCATCAAAAATTCAAAGGGAAATAGGAATAGATGCTATGCCTCATATTTGCTGCAGAGATAAGAATACTAATGCAATACGTTCTAGCCTTATTGGATCACATATTGAAAATATAAGGAATGTATTAGCTATAACTGGTGATCCAGTATCAGATGCAAGTAAAGTTCAGACTAAAAGTGTATTTAACTTAAATTCGTTTAAATTAATAGAACTTATAAATGATATGAATACAGAAGTTTTTAAAGAAGATGGTATGTTAATAGGTGGCGCATTAAACTTAAATGTGTTTAATAAAGAAGTTGAGTTTAATCGTATGATGAAAAAAATTGAAAAAGGAGCTGATTTTTTTCTGACTCAGCCAATATATGATGATGAAGCTATAGAATTTTTAAAAGTAATTAAACAAAGAGTTGATGTTAAAATATTAGCAGGGGTTCTTCCAATTGTAAGTTATAGAAATGCAATGTTCTTACATAATGAATTACCAGGTGTAACTATACCAGAAAAGTATATAAATATGTTTTCAGAAGATATGACAAAAGAAGAAGGACAATCTGTAGGAACAGAAATAGCAGTTGACATTGTTAAAAAACTAAAAGAGGTCAGCGATGGACTATATTTTATAGCGCCTTTTCATAGGGTTAGTATGTTAATTGATATTATTAAACAAATAAGAGATTAAACTTATTAAGTAAATAGTATTAATAGATAAAGTTTTGACACAACATATTACTTTAACTATAAATAAAAGTAATATGTTGTGTTACTTTTATTTTATATGATTTTTATTTATTTTTCATTTTTTTGAAAAATAAAATTAAAAATAGCACTAACAAAAATGATTATATATCCAATAAAAGAATATATATCTGGGATCTCATGGACTATTATAAAACCATATATGCCAGATATAATAAGACCTATGTAA
>ERZ781272.1088-NODE-1088-length-11564-cov-3.515423_pt1 | contig 11564 bp, 10 predicted proteins | sample MGYA00375850_ERZ781272 | MGnify/ENA primary metagenome ERZ781272 (study PRJEB29790, sample SAMN06051246) | human gut metagenome | host: Homo sapiens | place: USA: Cincinnati, Ohio | collected 2013-06-21 | study: EMG produced TPA metagenomics assembly of the Gut...
TGGAAAAAGTTGATCCGGATGAAGTTGAGATTGGCACCATCAATCGGTACCTTTTCGCCAGGCTGTACAACAATGATGCTGCCAATCTCAACTTCATCCGGATCAACTTTTTCCAACTGTCCATCGCGCTCAATATTAGCATAATCCGGACGAATGTCCATCAGTTCGCTGATGTTACGACGGCTTTTTCCTACTGCATAACTCTGGAACAATTCACCGATCTGATAGAACAGCATTACGGCTACACCTTCTTTGTAATCGCCCAAAGCGATCGCTCCGACGGTAGCCACAGCCATAAGAAAGTTCTCATCGAAAACCTGCTTATTCAGGATTCCCTTTCCCGCCTTCTTTAATATATCATATCCAATCACCAGATACGGAACCATGAACAGAATGAATTCCACCCATCGGTTCAATGTAACAAATTTTGCAAGCACTGCCAAAGCAATCATCAGGACAGCTGCTACAATAATACGTACCAGCATTTTTTTCTGCTTTTTATTCATACTCTGCTCCTTTCTGTGAGCTCCAGTCCTCAGAGAAGTCAAACGGCTCCGAGTATTTATCCCGAAGCCGCTTACGTTTTCTCATCTTTTCATTCTATTAAATATAGATTTCACAATCGTCTTCTACTTTTTTGCAATTTTTAAGCACATCCTGCATAACGGCTTTTGCGTCAGTGCCTTCCTCAAATTCAACGTTCATCTTAAGAGTCATAAAGTTAACGGTTGCGTCCTTTACACCTGCAGTTGCCTTAGCAGCTTCCTCCATTTTATTTGCACAGTTTGCGCAGTCTACCTCGATCTTATATGTCTTCTTCATAATAAATTCCTTTCCGGGGGATTCCCCATTTGCTTTTCATTCCATCAACATATGAACAATTATTCATATGTTTGTTTTTATTATAGCACCATACATCATTCTGTCAACTGTTTTTTCACTTTTTCTCTCATAATCTTCAACTTGCACGTTTATTGACGAATTAATGGTAAAATGTCATAATTAAATGATAAAAAACACATTTTCTTAAACATATCGCACAATTATATGTAAGAGGTTCAAGGAGGAGGATATTGTTATGAAAAATCTCAAAGTCCGCACAAAATTAAACCTGATTCTGACTTTGGTAATTTTACTTGTAGTATTAGTGAGTGTCGTTTCCATTAATAATATGAAGCAGGTAAAAGATAAGGCACTCGAAACAATCGACGCATCATCCAGACAAAGATATGATGATTCCATCAAACAACAGGTCGATGTCGTGATTTCTCTTCTTTCCGAAATCAATGATGAATATAAGGCAGGAGCCTATACACTGGATGAAGCAAAAAAAATTGCTGCAGACGAAGTTCGCCAGATGCGCTACGGCGATGCGGGATATTTTTGGATTGATCAATCCGACGGAACAAATGTCGTGCTGCTCGGAAGTGATACCGAAGGAACCAACCGTATGGAAACACAGGATGCGGACGGTTATCAAATGGTAAAAGAAATCATCCGCGTTGCTGTCGAAGATGGTGGCGGCTATACAGATTATGTATTTCCAAAAGAAGGGGAAACGGAACCGTCTCCAAAGCGTTCCTACAGTGAATATTTTGAGCCTTTTGACTGGGTTGTCGGCACCGGAAACTATACCGACTATATTGATACCGCAATTGCCGCACAGGATGAAGAATTTTCAAGTTATGCCATTAAAAAAGCTGCCACAATGATTGTAGCCTGCGTTGCCATGCTTATCATTGTAGCAATTCTTATTGCAATGATCTCCAGAGATATTACCAAGTCATTAAAGAAGATCAAAGATCAATTTGATATCATTGCCGGCGGAAACTTCGCCAGAAAAATGCAAAAGCCTATGCTCAAACGCAAAGATGACTTTGGACAGCTTGCAAATGAACTGGAAAAAATGCGGGAATCCGTGCGAAGCCTGCTTGCCCAGGTAAAAATTGAAGCGGCAAATATTGATACAGTCGTAGAATCGATCAACAGTCATGTATTCAATTTGAATGGGGAAATTGAAGATGTCTCTGCCACCACAGAACAACTTGCTGCCAGCACACAGGAAACAGCTGCTTCTGCGGAACAGATCAACGGTATGACACAACAGATTGAAGAAGCAGCCCGTGAAATCGCCATTCGTGCGCAGGATGGTGCAACCGAAGCGGAAGAAATCCATCAGCGTGCCACCCAGACCAAAGACGAGACCGTTGCAAACCGTATGAAAGTAAAGCAAATGCTCTCTGAGATCCGGCAAGGCCTCGAAAAAGCACTTGAAGATGCCAAGGTTGTAGAACAAATTGGTGTACTTGCAGATTCCATTCTTGCAATCACCGGTCAGACAAATCTGCTCGCACTGAACGCTTCCATTGAAGCCGCACGTGCCGGAGAGGCCGGAAAGGGCTTTGCAGTCGTAGCCGAAGAAATCCGTGTACTTGCAGAGCAGTCCAAGGATGCCGTTGCAAATATCCAGGCTGTCACAGAAAATGTAAATCATGCTGTAAGAAATCTTACCAGTGACTCCAACCGTCTGCTGGATTTTGTTGACACTGATATTGTAGAAAGTTTCAACAATTTTGAAAAAATGGCCGATGATTACAATCTGGATGCTGCAAAGATCAATGATCTTGTTTCCGATTTCAGTGCTACCTCCGAGGAGCTGGTTGCCTCTATCACGAATATCACACAGGCAATCGACGGAATTTCTTCCGCTTCCAACGACAGTGCTGCCGGAACCACAAACATTGCACAAAAAACCGTATCCTTTGCCAGTGGATCTGCAGAAGTAATGAAAGGTGCAAAAGATGCGGAAAGTTCAGTCGAAGAGCTGCGGAAAAACGTAAATAATTTTATTATAGAAGAAAATGTATCAGAAGCTTAATCTTTTCCACGAAATAAAGAGTGCGCATCTTTGCAAGCTTGCTTTTGCTGTATGGCAAAAAAGGCGATCTGTCACCTCATGTGACTGGTCGCTTTTTTCTTCCTGTAAGAAATGCTGCAATTGCTGCTGTCACCGGAACCGTCAGCACAACACCAAGACTTCCGGAAAGCCCCTGCATAATTTCGATACCTAATACATAGGCAAAAATCAATGTATTTGTCATCGTTCCCATCATATCCCGGCCAACACGGATTCCTGACACGAACAATTCTCTTGCACTCAGTTGCGGATTGCGGTCATGTAACTCCTGTATCGTAGACGCGATGGACATTCCCACATCCATCGTTGCTCCGAGTGCCGAGATAATGATTCCGGAGAATAGCAACTGGCCGATACGAATCTGACTGTTTTGTGCAATATAATTCAGCGTTTCAATGTCGGTAACATTATATCCTGTGATTCCGGCTGCTTTTCCAAATAATATGGCTGCTACTGCCGCAATGACAACGCCTGCGGTCGTTCCAACAATTGCAGAAGCCGTCTTTGTGCTCACACCTCCCAGAAGTCCAAGTGTAAGCAACGTGGATAAAAACGCAATGATAATGGTGATCAGTATCGGTGACGCACCTTTATAGATCAGAGGGAACATGAGGTATACAATGCAGACAAACGTAAATACAAGACTTGCAATTGCCTTGATTCCCTTTTTCCCACCAATCACGCACACGACGCCTGCAAATAAAATCGCAAATAAATAAATCGCCATCGTCCGGTCCTGACTGTAAACGGTTACAATCGCGTTGTCACCGGTCTGGCTTACGATCACAATAACACGGCTTCCCACTTCACAGTCTGCTCCAAAAAGCGAACCGCTCGGGTTCACTGCATCGCAATCTTCTCCTGCCAATTTTCCTGTTTTTATATGAACACGGACTTCCTGCGTTCCATACCGGTTCCCGTCCTCCGCAAGATTGTCCTTTGTTATTTCCGTTACAATAGCCTTTTCATAGGATTGCCCTGTCGTTGAGACAAGCGGTGTTTTTTCAACCTGATTTATTTTTACCAAAAAGAGCAGGAATCCTACAATACATAGGATTCCCACGAAGCATTTCTTCCAATTAAACTTCATTTATACTACCTTCTATTTCTTAGCAGTTTTCTTTGCTGTTACCTGAATGGTAACTTTCTTTGTTGCTGCCTGATACTCGCTGGTTGCTGCCGCAGAAACTGTGATGACTGCCTTGCCTTTTCCTTTGATGGTTACTTTTCCGTTTTTATCAACGGTTGCAACTTTCGTGTTTGAGCTCTTGTAAGTCAGCTTTGTATTTGCTTTTGCATTGAGCTTGAAGGCTTTGGAAGCAGTTGTTTTCTTATAGGTTGTTGTTCCTGTAATCTTCTGTGCCTCTGCTTTTTTCACAATTTTATAAGAGGAAGAACCTTCCAGTTCCTGTCTGGTCGAAGCATCGTATGTCTTTACAGAAAAGCTATTGTCTGTCACCGTAACCACTGAGTAGGATGGTGTCCATGTCTGGCTTCTCTCCGAAATATAATCCTGCTTGCTTGCGATCAGGTTATAGAATTTGGAACCTGTTGCAGAATTGGCTTCTAAGTATACCGTTCCTTTTGGATTTACAACGGTGCCGCTTTCGGTATCATCTACAATCTGGTAGCAGTTATTCTGTGTAATATAATCCGCAGATTTCATATCCACATCTTTTCCATATGCAGTATGATCCTTGCCGTCACCCTGTAACTGATAAGTTCTGGAATATGTATGATCATGTCCCTGTAATACCACATCAATGTCATATTTATCCATCAATGGTGTAAGCTGTGTACGAAGTACCATACCATCCGAATCTGAATGGTCATAACCAGAACCGAAAATATCCTGATGGAATACTACGATTCTCCATTTTGCATCTTTGTTCTCAGAGATTGCCTTTTTCATAACGTTCTCGTGTGTTGCGCAGTTGTAATTGTTTGTATCAAGTACTATAAAAAGTACATTTCCATAGCTGTAATAGTAATCCGTTCCTGCATCTGTCTGTCCCTGGATGTAATTTGCATCACTGCTTGAAAAAGCATTTGGATTGTTAAAATGCAAAGAATACTGATTGGAAACCGAATCATGATTACCAATCGTAGTTGCTACCGGAAGAGATGTTAACGCATCTGCTCCAAGGTAAGCCGCATACTCTCTCTCTTTCTTACCAGCATTTACCTGATCACCTGCAGATACGATAAACCCCACATCGGAATGATCTTTTACAGCGTCATTTAATATATTGTTCCAGTTGTATCCGTCATTTCTTGCAGCGAGATTGTCAGCTGCGGTAGAAGAAACTTCATTTCCTGCAGACACCATCTTCTCCTGCTCGGTACTTGTCTGATTCTTGGAAGCTCCAATCTGTGGATCACCTACATACAGGAACGAAAATTCCGAGAATGATTTTGTTGTGTAAGCCTCTGTATCCTGCCATTTTCCATTCTGCATTACCTGATAATAATAATTGGTATCTTCCTTGAGATTTTTTACAATTACTTTATTGGAATAATATTTTACGCCCTCAATCGTAACGGCTTCGGTCTGTGTTCCCTCGAACTCGGTTGCACCATCCATATTCTGTTTTGTAGCAACACGAACCTACGGAGTCTCTACTGTGTGGCTGTACCATGCATAATTTAATTGTGTTTCATCTGCTCCCGGAGTCAGAGAGACATGCTCATAATTGCTGCTGTAAGCTGCCCAGTTATTCTTCCACTGCTCCCACTTTGTTGCAGACGCAGAAGCATCATTCCAATGTTCAGTTGCTGCTACAACCTTTGCTGGAATTCCTGCTGCACACATACCAATTAATACGGCGGATGATAAAGCGCCCGCTGTCACACGTAATACATTTTTCTCATCATCTTATTATATCTCCTTATAATTTTCATAACTTTGCTTGTTCCTGTGTAGGTTTTGTAATCACTTGCACAGTATTCATGTACATGTTTGACTTTATCATAAAAGAGACTTGTAAGATGCACTATCCTGTTTTGATAAGATATATGTAAAAAGAAGACGGGATTTTCCCGCCTTCTTCGTTTCCAATTCTATGACATACCATTTACGGTCTTGTATTTGTAGAGCATTTCTGCATGATTCTGCTCCTCGATCTGAATATCCGCAAACAGCTTGCGCACATCCGGATCTCCGAAAGCATACACATCCGAATTGTATTCGCCGGATACCAGTTTTTCTGTACCAATACAGTCTGTCGCAAGAAAACAGTCTGTTTTCTTATCCTCCGGATTGGTCATGGAATCATAGGTAGCCTTCGGCTGATACTGGGCACCGTCTTCATCATTACAATTGCATGATGGAACTGTACCGTTCAATACTTTCCCCAAAGAATCGTAATGTCTCTGTTCCGCTTTTTCCAATCTGCCAAACAGATCCTGAAGCACCGGGTCTTTTGCCTCCTGCCCGTATCTTTTATACTTTTCTGCAAAACTCTGCTCCTGTGTACGCAGATCTTCGATGGTTGCTCTTTCTTTTTCTGTTAAAACCATATCACACCTCTTTCTACATGCTCAAATGTCATTTTACAGAGGTAGTATGGCCATCTCTTCTTTTTTTATTCCATTTCTTTGTCCAGATTTGCCGCATAAATATCTGCCACTTCCGTGAGTGATATGTATGCTCCCGGATCGATCTCGTGGATGATTTCTGTCATCCGTCCTACCTGAAAACGGTTGACGACAAAATAAAGCATCGTTTTCTTCGAATCCGAATAATACCCTTTTGCATCAATGATCGTTATTCCATTTTCAAAAGCCTCGGACAAAGCAGCACACACCGGCTTCGGCTTCGTTGTAATGATGCTCGCTGCCTTCGACCGGTCAAAACCTTCTATAATAAAGTCAACCGTCTTGAGAGCTGCCGCATAGGTCACAATTGAATACAACGGTAAAATCCAGCTTTGAATCGCAAATCCGCATATCACATAGAGGATCACATTGTAGATCATCACAAATGTACCTACCGTAATTCCAAGCTTCTTTGCAAAAATAATGGCAAGCACTTCGATGCCGTCCATTGCACCACCTGCACGAATGGCAAGGCCACTTCCAATACCGGAAATAATACCGCCGAAAATCGCACACAGAAATAAATCCGATCCTGCCAACGGTGAAACGATACTCACATCAATTGGAAGCACATCGGTAATCAGCCATGCCGCCAGTGAATACATAACAACGGTATATATGGCATAAATTGTAAAAGTTATCCCCTGTTTTTTTAATCCATACAAAAAAATCGGCACGTTCAAAACCAAAAGACAAACAGAAAGGCTCAGCCAATCCGGTGTCTTCTGCGAAATCAACATGGATGTACCGGAAATTCCACTGTCATATAATGCTACAGGTGCCAGAAATACTGTCACACCAAATGCATTGATAATTCCCGCTATGGTCAGAAACAGGAAATTCTTATATTTTAATTTTACTTTCATTGGCAGTGCTTCTTTTGTTTTCCACATCGTGTTCTTAAAATCATAACAGAAGATTGCCTTTTTGCCAATCACACAAAAGTATCAGATATTACGTTTTACACCAGAATCTCCTTCAGCTTCTCATCCGTTGCCAGAACCTCTTTTGCACGGTCACGGTATTCCTGCTCATGAAGATAAGTATGTCGGAATGGCTTGATCGATGGCGCCAGATCAATCGCCTGCTCAAAGTCCACACGTCGCATCTCAAGCGTTTTTACGAAATCCCAGAAACCGGTCTGCGTAAAGATAGTGTTGACTCTCTTATATCTGTGATCCTGCACCACACTCATCAGATAAGTAGCAATTCCTACCTGAATGCCATGAAGCTGCGGCTGCTCGAGCATTTTATCAAGTGCATGGGAAATCAAATGCTCACTTCCGCTGGTCGGTGCACTGCTTCCTGCAATTTCATTTGCGATTCCGCTCATAGCAAGCGAATCCAAAAGTTCCTTAATGAACAAATCCTCTTCAATACTCTCAAATGGCGTCCGCACAAAACTGTTGACCGCTTTTTTTGCTATCATTGTGGCAAAATCATTTACCTTTCCATAACCATGTTCCTCTTCAAATTTCCAGTCATAAAGCGCTGTGATCTTGGAAACCATGTCACCAATTCCGGAATAGAGGAATTTCTTAGGTGCACTTTTAATAATTTGTGTATCCACCACAATTCCATATGCCAGACGTGCCGGAACCGATTTGCGCCGTCCCTCGACCAAAAGAGAAGCACTTGCGCTGGAAAAACCATCGCTCGATGCAGATGTCGGAATACTGATAAATGCCAGGTTCCGCAAAAAGCCACAATACTTCGCTGCATCGATGACTTTTCCTCCACCAATACCAATCACGGCCTGTGTTTTCGCCGGCATGGAAAAAGCAAGGCTGGTAAGATCCTCCAGGCGTACCGTATCCAGTTCCTGATACTCCAGCACATCAATTCCCATCTCTGCAAGGGACTTCATGACGTCCATTCCAAACATCTCTATCAGTCCGTTGCCAAACAAAATCACGACCTTTTCCAGCCGCAGATCCTTTAAGTATGTGCCAAGTTCTCCCAATGCGCCCGGTCCGATTTTTAAAAGTGTCGGAATCGCAATATGATTATCTCCCATGTATTCTCCTCCTAATCGTTTGCTAAATTGTCACTTGCTTTTCATTATAATCAAGCATGTGAAAAAGTGCAAACAAATATCCCTCTTTGCCGTTGTAATCCCCGGAAAAATGAATTAAACTGAATGACAAAGAAAATAAATATTGTTATACATTCATTTAATAGAAAGGATTGTTTTCCAAACATGAGAAAAAAAGAGTTAGCGCTTGCAGTCATTGAACGCCTGAAAAAAGAATATCCGGATTCCGACTGCTCCTTAGAATATAACGAGGCATGGAAGCTTTTGATTAGTGTCCGCCTTGCCGCACAATGTACCGATGCCAGAGTCAATATGATCGTACCAAAATTGTATGAGAAATTTCCGGATGTGGATGCCTTAGCAGATGCTCCGGTCGAGGAAATTGAAGAAATTGTTCGTCCCTGTGGTCTTGGAAAAAGCAAAGCAAGAGACATCAGTGCATGTATGAAAATGATTCGTGACCAGTACAATGGACAGGTTCCCGACGATTTTGATGCATTGCTCAAGCTTCCGGGCGTTGGGCGCAAAAGCGCCAATCTTATCATGGGAGATGTCTTCGGCAAACCTGCGATTGTCACAGATACACACTGTATCCGGCTGAGCAACCGTATCGGTCTCGTGGACGGAATCAAAGATCCCAAGAAAGTAGAGATGGAATTGTGGAAAATCATTCCTCCGGAAGAAGGCAATTCTCTCTGCCACCGCTTTGTCGATCATGGACGTGCGGTCTGCACCGCCCGTACCACGCCTTATTGTGATAAATGCTGTCTGGCAGACATTTGCAAAAAGAAACTATAGTCATATTTACATTAAACTTTTCATATCTTCCGGCATCGGAACACAGAATTCCATTTGCTTTCCCGTCATCGGATGTGGAAAAGAAATTTTGTGTGCATGCAGTGCCTGGCGGTGGATCAAAAGATCTGCCGCTGCTTTTTTATCTGAACAACCGCCATTTGCTTCTGTATTCGCCAGACGATCCAGCTGGTTCGCTGCATATACCGGATTGTATAAAAAATCACCAATCAAAGGATGTCCAAGATATGCCATATGCACCCGGATCTGGTGGGTTCTTCCGGTCTCCAGCTGCAATGCCACCAGACTCATTTCCTTATTTGAACGGGCATTTTTCCACGTTTTCAATTTCTGATAATGTGTAATCGCCCGATCGCCTTTTTCATAATCAACAACACGTTCAAGACACCGGCTTTCTTTTCGTGCAATCGGTGCATGGATCACACCTTCAGCCGGTTCTACATTTCCCTCCACAATGGCAAGATACTCTCTGTGAATGCCCTGTGCCTGTAACCCGTCCCGCGATTTTGCCGTGACCATCTGTGCCAGGATCGCGCCACTCACCATATGTTTCGCCACAATGGTAAGCCCCGATGTATCCCGGTCCAGCCGGTTAATGCAACGAAACACAAAGGCCTGCTGTTTTTGCTTATAATACCATACCAAAGCATTTCCCAGAGAATTATCCGGATTGTTTCTCGACGGATGAATCGGCATCCCTGCCGGCTTATTTACCACAAGCAAATCTTCATCCTCATACACAATCTCAATGGGCAGCTCCACTGGAATGATCTGTCCGGAGCTTTCTGTTTCCCGGATATAAACATTTAAAATGTCACCCTGATGTAATACATAATTCTGATATACACAGGCATCATTCACTTCGATGCTTTTTAAATCTTTCTTTAAATTCACCAGATTTTGTTCTGAATATCCTTTTTCTTTTAGAAATCCACTTACTTTCTGTCCCGGTTTTATCTTATCCACATAATAGGTGATCTTACGCTGCATTCCCATACTTCCCCATTGCTCATTACTATTTTATTCCTCCTCATCATAACATAATCCGTTGCAAAATAAAATCTTGTATTGACAGCACAAAAGCCTCATGTTATATTTACTACGTCAAACGTACTACGGCTATCGTAGTACCGACAATCGTAGTACGACTGTCGTAAAAAAAGAAAAGGAGGAATATTGCATGGCCATCAGTAGTGATGTCATTCGTGGATACAACGACACGATGATCCTTTATCTTCTGTTAGATAAGCCATCTTACGGATATGAAATATCCAAGCAGATCAAGACATTGTCCAATGAAAAATATGTCATAAAAGAAACCACGCTCTACTCAGCATTCACCCGCATGGAGCGAAACGGTTATATCGAATCTTTTTCGAATCAGGACAATGCAGCCGGCAAGCGGCGCACCTATTACCGCATCACAAAAGCCGGAAGAGCATATTATCAGCAAAAATGTGAAGAATGGCTGCTCACACAGGAAGTTGTAGAAAAGTTTATTATAAAGGGGGATTCCGTAAATGGAAACGATTAGAAATTATTTAGAAACCATGTTTTTAAAACTTCCCAACACTCCGGAAGTATATAAAGCGAAAAACGAACTCTGGCAAATGATGGAAGACAAATATACCGAATTAAAAGAAGAAGGCAAATCCGAAAACGAAGCAGTCGGAATTGTTATATCTGAATTTGGCAATCTCGACGAATTAGCCAACGACCTTGGCATTTCCCGTTTTGTTGAAAATCAGCCGATACCACAGGGAAAAACACTCTCTCTTGATCAGGCAAAATCCTATCTTGCCGATGCCGGAAAAAGCGCATACCGCACCGCACTTGGTGTCATGCTCTGTATTCTGTCCGTCTGTGGTCCGATCTTTTTCGATGCTTTTACTACATTTTATCCGCAAAAAGAAAATCTTCTGGATGCATGTGGCGTATCCATCATGTTCGTCCTTATCGGTATTGCCGTTGGATTGTTCATCTATTCCAGTGTTCGGATGAGTCATTGGAACTACTTAAAGAAAGAACCTTTTGTCACCGATTTTTCGACAACCGAATATCTGCATCGAGAAATGGAACATTATAAATCCACCTATGCACTCCTTTTGACCATCGGTATTATCCTTTGTATTCTGAGCGTCATTCCAAGTATAAAGACAAATAGAAACATTCAGGCGGTTCCATTCTGCCTTACCGCTT
>ERZ781272.1092-NODE-1092-length-11528-cov-3.254162_pt1 | contig 11528 bp, 14 predicted proteins | sample MGYA00375850_ERZ781272 | MGnify/ENA primary metagenome ERZ781272 (study PRJEB29790, sample SAMN06051246) | human gut metagenome | host: Homo sapiens | place: USA: Cincinnati, Ohio | collected 2013-06-21 | study: EMG produced TPA metagenomics assembly of the Gut...
GATTATATCATAGAATAATTATTTAGTCGAGTTAATTAAAAACGTTTATACTAGTTCTTTTTGAATCCATGTCATAATTACATCCACGTAGGCAGTCTCCATTTCTTCCATATCTGATATATTATTTATTATATCGCCATTTTCATCTCTTTTCCATAACAAAAACACCCTCGCCATCGCCAGAGCACCTCCAAACTAACTATTCTCATATATCACCTTAAACATCTTCTGCGACACCGGCTTGGCTTCTCCCCTTGTGTCCGTTCCAGTTCTTTTCTGGCGTTTTGCAAATTCTCCAGCCTTCTCCATCGGTATAGATGCATTTTAGAATGTGCTTTATGTATCTTGGTCGCAAAAAACGACAAATAAAATGGCGAAGTGATTATCGTAACACTTCGCCAAAAGCCTAACCGGTTTGAGCATAAATTGCTTGGTTAAGTCTGCCTTATTATTTTATGCAATAAAACGGATTTTAAACACTCAAATGTGCTTTCCAGTCTGTTGAAAGATTCATTGCTGTTATACAGATTACACTATTATTCTTTTGAATCAGCTTATCAAATTCATCTACAAAGACTTTCCACTCTTCATCTGATGATCTCAGATATTTCATTGCCAGTAATGTCTGATATAAACCATTATGTGTAGGTAGAGGTGTTGTTTTATCTACATCAAGAATTTCTGGTGTAGTATGTATGGTTCGATTGTATATTCTTGAATTATGAGCACACATATTACGCAATACCGAAATGCCCTGTATCCATGAAGCAAACATTTTTTGGGATGGATTAACCCAATTTCCTTTTTTCGTTTTATATTGGTAATTGGCCGCCAATATAGAATATGAACTTCCAATACCTGTTTTTAAATTCTTAATTATCTTTGATAGTGTACCAAAAGAAAGGACCTCAACAGCCGCCCATACAGGCACCTCTCCATCATGATTATCAAAATTATGTTTAATAAACACATCATTTGAGCGAGCAATCTCTGACGCTACGGTAGACATATTCTGCCAATACAGTTTTTTATCTTTAAAAATCGACGAATCCTGCAAAACAAGTGGATCTCCATGTATAAGCAACGATTCCACTAATCGTACTCTCAAAGATACCTCAATCTTAGAAATCATAGAAAAAATCAAACCTGACAATTCCCGATCAAACAGATACAACTTTATAATATCTTCAAACTTTGTTCCCGGAACATACTTCTTTGTGGCATTATCATATAAATGAAAAGAGTATCCACGTAAACGATAAAATCCAACTGACTTTAACGCATTCTCTACATCCGCTCGAGAAGTAATTACCATGCCTGCATCAATATATGATTGTACTTGTTGTGCTATTGTTAATATTTGCTTAGGATATTGATACATAAAACGCTCCGTAAATAAAAAAGTCCCACCGAGTTGCGCATGGAAACCAGAGGCGTGGTGGGTTCTGTTATTTTTATTATACAACTTTTATTTCAACTGTCAATATTTCTTTTCAAAAATAAAATTCATGTCTCCTCTATTTTCCACTCCATGCCTGTTACACAAAGTGTAACAGGCATGGAGTGGATTGTCAATTCTCATTTATCTATAATTGTCATGAAAATGGTATGTAGCTTTATGACTGTCATCATAAATTATTCTATACTATACCTTAAATAAATTAACTCCACCCTTTCCACACATCCGGCTGATACCCAAGTGTAGACTGTTTACCATTTCGAACTACCGGCGTTTTGATTACCTGTGGATTCTCAAGTACCTTTTCGAGCTTATCCTCATCTGCAATATACTTAATAAGGGCAAGCAGGTCCTTATCTTTTCCATCCCAATTGACCATATTCTCTAATCCGCCATTTGCCTGAGCTACGGAATTAAATTCTCCTTTGCTCATGCCCTTTTCTTTCATATCAATGAACTGATACTTTGTGCCCCGTTCTTTGAAAAAACGTTCTGCCTTCTTCGTATCATTACATTTCTTTGTTCCAAATATCTGTATATTCACTATCCCCCATTCCTTCCCAAAAATCCCCGAATCGTCCGCACATAATCCTCCACCTTAAGAACGGTCGACAAATGCCCGCCGGAAACATATTTGATCTCCGGATTATGCATAAGCTGAATGAGATCTTTCTGCATCTTTCCCGAGAAGAAATCCTGATCTGGAAGTATCAGTAATATTTTACCTTCCACTTCCTTAAAATTGGCTTCGGTAACAGGTGTCTGGTTCATAAGATCCGCTAAAAGCCCGGAAATGTGCACATCTTTTTCTCTTATATAATCCCTAAAAATCGTTTCAAATCTTCTGTATATGACATGTACAATTCCCCTTTCATACCTCTAAATTCCATCCGATACTTCATCGACGCAATAAAATAAAAAATAGCATCAGTTAGTTTTTTCTAACCAATGCTATTTTAACATAATTCCTTCACAATTTAAATCACATAATCGAGATCAGGTTTCGTTTTGTTTTGGCAATTCCTCTTCTTCGGCAGAGACCGCTTCCGCAGAAACTTCATCCCAGATTGCTTCGTATTTCTTCAGACTTTCCGAGCCATTTTCCAGACACACAAGTTCATATGTACTTCCGTCCTTCAGGTTTACCCGGAAACTGATTACCGTTCCACCGGACTCTACCTCGCCGTTCTTCGGATTGCCTGCCGAAATCAGATCCTCACATGCAGTCTCCAATTCACTGGAATCTGTTACCACTTTCTTTTCCGCCTCCACCGGAAGAACATAGCGATAGATTTCCATGCTTTGCGCATTTTCTGCCTGGAAAGGTGCGTCCTGCTTTTGTCCGCAACCCACGCTGAGCATGCCTGTAAATAATGCCAGCGACAGTACCCCCAATAACTTTTTCCTCATAAATTTTTCCTCCTTCTTGAATATCAAGTTTTCGTAGAAAACTTGATACTATCATTGAACATCAGCCCATGCAAAATTTGCTTTCAGCAAATGGGCTGATACTATCTGTGCTTGATTGCCTCTATATATCCTCCGGTAATCACACCTGCCGGCAGCGCGACCACTGCGATTCCAACAATAGATGAAATCATGCTCACAAGCTTGCCAAACACCGTGACCGGATAAATATCCCCATAACCTACCGTTGTCAACGCTGTCGTTGACCAGTAAATCGCATCAAACAGTGTATCAAAGCTTTCCGGCTCAACCTGAAACATAATCAGACCCGCAACTATGATATACGCGATAGCCAGATAACCTACAGCAAACAACACATCCTTCTCCCGTCTTAACACGCGGACAATCATGCGAATGCTCCGCGAATAACGTGCAAATTTGAAAATGCGCAGCGCCCGGACCAGTCGAAACAGACGAAGCAGTTTCCATCCCGGATTTAAAACCGTCAGCGACGGAAGTATCGAAGCAAAATCGATCAGTGCCATCGGCGTAAATGGATAATACAAAAAAGCCCTGCTTTTATACCGTTTTAATTTGTAATCAGCCGTGCTCCACCGTAACAGATAATCGATGATAAATATGATTACTGTCACCTGATCAATGATTTCCATATAGGCAGTCTGCTTCTTAAAACACAGCGGAATAATGCTTGCGATAATTGTCAGCAGCATAAATGCGTCATAAAGCGTACTCCCTAAACTCTCTTCCTCTTTTACCTCTATAATGTCGTATAGTTTTTTGCGCATAACAGATCCTTTGGTATTTCAAAATTAATTACTACTTTTTATTTTACACCAATCGCACAGACATTGCCAACTCCATTTGTGACAGCTCGAAGTTTCACATTTGTAACGCTATGAAATTTCCGACAGCTATGCTGTTTTTGCTTCGCCAGTCTAATTTCCAGCACTTTCATAAATATGTGTGCCCCTGACAAAAAGCGCATAGGCAACCGCAGCGAATACAATTGCAATCACCCACTCGATTCCGATCACACCGGCGTTACTGCTGCCCGCTCCAAAGAACCCGCCCACACCGAGAAAATAGCTGGCAGGAAGATATGCCACAAAGGCAAACGGAATGATCCATGTGATAATAAAGCGAACGAGCTTTGCATAAATTTCGGTCGGATACTTTGCAAAATCCGCCATCTCATATGCCGTCTGCAGAAACGGTCCGCTGATTTTCACCCAGAATGCCCACGATGCAAAAAATAATTTTATTGCCGTATAGATCAAGGCTCCCGCAAGCATCGAAGCAAAGAACAGCGCAATATGTGCGGCATCTACGATTACGATGCCTTTTGCCAGGGAACGTATGATCAGAATTGTGCCCACAAGCAATTCGCCCACCGCATCCGGCTGCAGTTTCTCGCTGATCACCTGAAAGAAAATGTTCATCGGGCGCAGCATATAGCGGTCAAAGTCACCGTTGATGACGAGCCTCCACGCAACCATCCAGATATTATCTGTAAACAGATGATCGATGCCACGCGGGATCTGTGCAAAGCCGTAGATAAAAATCAGCTGGTCTAACGTCCACCCCTGCAAGGACGGTATCTGTTCAAAGACGAGATACAAAAACAGGATTCCCATAATCTGCGTAAAGAAAAATCCGAGCAATCCCATGAGGAAATCGACTTTTGACTGAAGAATCACTTTGAAAAACTGTGAAATCAGAACGCGGTACAACCGCAGATATCTTTTTATTGTATCCATACTAACCTCCCAATACGACAAGACGCTTTGTTACCTGTCTCCAGATCAGGCTTCCCAACGCATACAAAATGACAATCCATGCCGCCTGCCGCAGCATCACAAACATCAGCTGCGCACTGTCATATTTTCCAAGATAGATCATGACCGGTGTGTACACCATGGAGGAAAACGGCAGAAAATCAAAGACTCTCTGCACAGCCACCGGGAAAAAGCTGATTGGAATGAGCTGCCCCATCAGAAAACCAAGCAGCGCCCCCTTCACCAGAAGCAGTCCAAAAATATACGTTGTAAAAAAAGCGATCATACCAAAACAAAAATCAAACAGCACATAAATTAGAAAACTCATCACGCAGCTGATCAGATAACACACCATATTTGAAATTCCGGTAACAGGCATGCCAAGCCCCCTGACACGATAAATTTCCAATCCGATCCAGATAAAAAGCCCCGGAGCCACAAAGCGGTACACCATATTTCCCGTCGCTCTTGCGATGAGACTCAGTCGATAATCAATCGGTTTGATCAGGTTCATTGCCACCGTACCTTTTACCACATCATCACTGACCCAGTCCGCAATGGAAATGGTCACCATGTAAGAAGTAACATAAACCATAAACACATACGTGATCATCTCGTTTCTGGTAAATCCTCCCAGCGTATTCTGCGGCGAGCTTTTATAAATTGCCATCCACAGAAAATAGCTGATAAAGGAACCGAATGTACTGATAAATACAAACAGATAAAATGCCCCTTTGTATGCCATCTGACGCTTGATTTCATTGGAAACAAACGGCAGATATATTTTCAATTTTTTTCTCATAATATCCCCCGTTTCCTATTTTTGTTTTCCAAAATCTGTTGCGCCAGTTTTCTGTGTGCTGTTGTAAATGTCTTTGACAATCTCTGCAAGTTCTGTCTCCTGAATCTGAATGTCCTGCACCTCCGTGCATTTCATCACTGCCGTAAGCACCTGCGGCACCTGAATCTGATGCTTGTCAAAAGTAACCGACAACAGCTTTTTTGATACATCCAGATCCACACTGCACGCGGAATCATCCACCTCAAGCAACTGGGCTAACGAAAAATCATCCAATGCTTTCGGATGACGGACTTCCATCGTGACTTTTCTTCTGGTACCATATGTATCCTTCAGTTCTTCTAACGAACCGTCATAAATTTTCCTTCCCGCATCTATGATAATGATACGACTGCAAAGTTCTTCAATATCCCCAATATCGTGTGTGGTCAAAATTACCGTCGTATTATATTTTTCATTGATCTCCCTGATCGCAGCGCGGATGTTATCTTTTACGACCAGATCCAGTCCAATCGTCGGCTCATCAAGATACAATACTTTCGGATTATGGAGTAATGCCGCACCGAGATCGGCACGCATACGCTGTCCCAGAGAATGTGTACGCACCGGCCTGTCAAAGAATTCTTAAAGTTCCAGCACCCGATTCAAGAAATCCATCCGTTCCCGGTAATCTTCATCCGACACATTATAAATTTCCTTTAAAATTGTAAACGACTCGCTGAGTGGAAGATCCCACCAAAGCTGTGTTCTCTGCCCAAAAACAACACCGATATTCTGCGCATTTTCCTTGCGGTTTTTGCTTGGATTGATGCCATTGACCAGACATTCCCCGCTGGTTGGTGTCAAAATGCCGGTCATCATCTTGATCGTCGTGGATTTTCCTGCACCGTTGCTTCCTATGTACCCGACAATTTCCCCGTCATTGATCGTAAACGAAATGTCATCCACCGCTTTCTTTACAACCTTTTCATTTGTAAACAGGCCTTTGACTGCTCCCTTTAATCCCGGATATTTCTTCTGGAATACAAAATCCTTTGAAATGTTTTTTACCTCTATCATAAACTCTCCCTCATTTTTCTGCTTTTGGTACCTCTAAGTTGTTTTTCATCATTTTGGTACCACTTTTAAAGCCCTTTGCCTTCAATTCAACTCAAAAAGTGGTACCAAAATGCCTCTTTTCCTCTCTTTAGCACCACTTTTGATGCCTTTCGTCTTCAATTCACCTCGAAAAGTGGTACCTACATGTCCTTTTTCCTCTCTTTGGTACCACTTTCTACAGATTCTCCAGAAAAACCTCCTGCTCAATTGTCATATTTGTTTCGAGAATACACTGCTTCAACTCCTCTAACATTCCGGCATCTTTCCCCAACAATTTTTCGCGGGTTTCCGGTTTTAATTTCACACCATATCCCGCCTGAATTGCTTTGTAAAAGCTTTCCTTGTCCATAAGATACGGCTTTATATCAGGAAATATATGGTTCTTTATAAATTCGAAAATGTTGATTCCACCATAATCCATATCGCCCCAGTGCAGATATTCACAGACATCCCCTGCTGCATTTTTTATCTGCTTTAAAAATGCGATCTCTTTCTGAGTAAAAAATCCATGGCAAAAACTGTAGATGACATCCGGGTCATAAGGCATCTGCATATAGTTTGCCTTATTTTCTATGGTCATAATCTTTTTGCAATGCAACTCTCCCGTGATCTTTGCATGTTCCATCGTCTGCGAATTCAGTACAATTCCATATGGAAAAGCCGCCGAATCTGCCGCAACGATTGTGCCATTGTAATCAGTCTGAAATGCCACTTTTCCTTTCCACTGCAGAATCTGCGCATAGGAATGGATATTGTGCATCGCCAGCAATTTTTCACTGCTCATTCCATCCACATAGTAAGGCGAATATTTTTGCAGTGCTGAAATCACCTTTGCCTTATACTGCTTACGAAAGACCTTGGAATTTCCAAAGACATTTGTGCTGAATGCATTCTCCCATATAAAAGTATCCTGCGCAGCAATGCAATTCATGCAATGAAGCATTGCCTCATCTTCCGCTTCCGGCGTCTTGTTTCCTTTGCGCAGACTCGCAAGCATCTCCTCATAATATTTTAAAATCCAGCTTTCCTGATTTGATTGATTTCTTGATTGATTTCTTGATTGATTTCTTGATTGATCTCTCCAGGACTGCACGATTTCGATCTGCTTCTTCTGATGCTCCCTGGCATCTTCCCGTCCTGCCTTTTGGCACAAAAGCGGTATGGCAGAAATTTGAAAGTGAATTGTTTGGATATCGCCCTTCATATCGCGCCAGTCAAACCAGATAATTTTCCTATTTCCCAGTACCGGATCATCCTCTATTTCTTTTGCCTGCTGCAAAAGCACTGCGTGGCCGCCCACCGCTGCGATCATTTTTGCATCCACTTTTGGATGTTTCCAGCCAGTGAGCGTACCTTTTCTGTAATTTACATTATCCACACTGTCGATGATCCAGTTGATCAAAGCATTCCCCTGCATTTTCACTCCTATAACCAACGGAAGATCTCCGTTCCTTTTTTCTTAAGCCACATCAAAAGCAGCGTGCTCACTGCAAGAAATACAATTGTCAGAATCACAAGATACAAAGCTGCCCCCATATGCCAGCCGACCGTAATATAAACACCGCCGATCACCAGCGAGAATATCCAGCCGCCAAACATTTCGATCATGACGCTGATGCTCTGTTTGATCGGTGCAAGTTCATTGGTCCATGTCAGGTTCGGCATCTTAAGGCCAAGCACCAGACCGAACAAGGCCATAAAAAGCACAAACAGCATGGAAACAACCATTCCGAAAAACAGCTCCACAAACCCAGCCCGAAGAACCATGCACATACAGATGTCACAGAAAAGCACCGGAACTCCAGTGACCAGAATCTGCACCATAAGTTTTGCACGCAGCGCATCCCACGGCTGAACCGGAAGCGACTGTGCAATCCATATACTTTTTCCTTCCAGCGAAACAGACGGGACGACCATATCATTCATAGACGCGATCATACAGATGGCTGTCACAACAATGACAACCGGAACGCCTCTTCCGCCACCTGCGCCAAAAATCTGCGTCATCACTTTTGTAAAAGCATCGCCTTTTACCACCAGCATAACGCCGAGAACCAGTAAAAATACCGAGCCAAGGCCACAGTTTAACATATAGGTCGGACTTGCCGTAAAACGCCCAAACTCCTTTGCCAGCATTGCCTGAAACATATTTTTAGATTTGATTTTCTTTTCCTTGTAGGCAACTCGTGTTGTCTTTCCACTTGCGGTCACAATCGAAAGAAAGCTTCTCGATAAAAGCCAGAAAGTAAGCGCACAAATTCCAAAGATAACGACTGCGCACGCAATGATTGCAAGCACATCGCCCTCGCCCACGCGACCGAACAGATAGAGCGGATATACCGAAGCTTTCACTTTCTTTCCATAAGCCTCTGCATGAAGAAGGATGGACTGAATCACGTTCTGCGCCTTGTAAAACACAAAGTAATATGCTGCAAAAAATACCAATGAAACAAACACGGTAAGAAAACTCTTATTTTTCAGTTTCATACTGATTTTTGCCACGCACCAGCCCAGCGCACATGATAAAATCAGCACGATCACAGATACCAATAGCACAAGTAAAATGCACCCGATCACTGCTGAAAATGTAACCGGGACAACGACCCAGTAAACAATGACTGCCGGCACAATCACCACTGCAGAATACATCAGCCCAAGCAGATATACACTGGCAAGTCTCGATGCCAGAATGCTTCGCACCGGAATCGGGAGTGACAAAAGCAGGTCGTTATCTTTTGACATATACAGTCCCGAATACGTATTAAACACACTGCCGAACGCACCGAGTGCAATCGCGATCAGACTCATCATCAAAAAGTACAGCCAGCTCATATGCAGCATGGCAAACGGCCCGCAGAGCGTCACCGATAAATAAGTAAACATTCCTCCTAAAATACCGACCATGATCACCAGATACAGAAGGATGAACATCACTGTCGACATCGTGGAACGCTTTTTGTTCTTCTTTGCATCGTAGAAATATCCGCGGAAAATTTCCGTCATCTGTTTCTTTAAAAGTGTTCCAAACATTATTCGCCCTCCAATTCCAGAAATACTTCTTCAAGGCTGTCATCACCTTTTACTTCTTCCATGGTACCGGAACGAATCAGCTTTCCACCTTTGATGATTGCGACCTTATCGCAAAGTTTCTCTGCGACCTCAAGCACATGGGTAGAGAAAAAAATAGCGCCGCCATTGTCGCAGACTTCCCGCATCATTCCTTTTAACAGATGGGATGCTTTCGGGTCCAGACCGACAAATGGCTCATCCATAATGATCAGTTTCGGATCATGCATCCATGCAGCAATGATCGCAAGTTTCTGTTTCATTCCGTGCGAATATGCCGCAATCGGCTGTCCCAAATCGTTCGTAATTTCAAACAGATCCGCATATTTCCGGATGCGTTCCTGGCGGGTATTTTCATCCACGCCAAACACATCTGCAATAAAATTCAGATATTTGATTCCGGTCATAAAATCATACAAATCCGGATTATCCGGGATATAGGCAAATTTCTTTTTGCATACGAGCGGCTGCTCCCTGATGGAAATGCCATCGATTGTAATCTCTCCCGCATCAAACTGTAAAATGCCAACCACTGATTTCAGTGTTGTTGTCTTTCCAGCTCCATTGTGTCCGATGAATCCGTAGATTTCGCCCGGCTGAATGTGAAGCGAAAGATCATCCACCGCTTTCTTATCTCCGTATACTTTTGTCAAATGTTCCATTCTCAGCATAATCTAAACTCCTTATATTTTCCCTATTATTTATTCTACTTTCGTACAGCAGGCAATTCCAAGTCCATCCGGTCCGATATGACAGGACAATCCCAGCGATAAATTATCACACATGACATCAAGTCCCGGGAAATTTTCCTGGATCTGTGCGATCCATTCCCCGGTCACTTCCGCCGTCGAACTGGAGGCTGCCATCAGATATACTTTTCCGGCTTCGTAGGCATCTTTGAAAGTCGTTGCAAATTCATTTTTGATTGCGTCGATCATTGCCTTTCTTGCATTCTTGATACCGCGGCATTTCTGGTAGACATCCAGCTTTCCGACACCGAATTTCATGACCGGCTTAATGTTTAACACATCTGCTGCCACTGCTGCAACCGAACTGATACGCCCGCCTTTTTTCAGGTAACTTACCGTACTTAGTCCCACGTAAATAACCATGTTCTCCCGGTTGTCTTCGAGAATCTTTTTTATTTTTTCTGCGGAATATCCCTTGCCTGCCAGTTCCACAGCATCAAGCACCGAACGATGCATCGGTGTGGAAACACGACCATTATCTACGACAAAAACTTTTCCGTCATATGGCTCGTCCTGCGCCATCGCCTGCGCTGTCATACAGGAACCACTCAGACCGCTACTGATCGGAATATAAACAAGTTCCTCATACTGTTCCAACATGGCATCCCACATCTTCATCACTTCTTCCGGTGATGGCTGGGAAGTCGACACATCGACGCCTTTGCGAAGCAGATCGTAAAACTCTTCCCTTGAAATATCCACGCCCTCGCGATACAACTTCTCGTCAATATAAAAAGGCATTGGCAATACACCAATCCCAAGTTCATCGGCCTCACTCTGCAAAATACCACTGTGGCTGTCTGTCATAATTCCTGTCTTTTTCATAAATTCTTCCTGTCCTCTGTTTTCTGATTGATTCCAAGTATCCCATTGATTTCTTGAAATAGTTACTATTTAGTATAACACATTCTCAACAAGAAATGAGTGGTCTACTTATAGTTATATCCTTAAAATTATATAAACAAATGTTTTTCCTTCCATTGAAAAAATGTAAAAAGCAGACTATAATAGGAATACTGCCTGTTTTTCCAAAACTTGCAGTGACATTTTACACTTCAGAAAGAAAGGCAATTCATATGACAACGCAACAATCCAATCCGCTTGCAACGGACAAAATTTCAACACTGATTGCGCGTTTTGCCGTGCCGAGCATT
>ERZ781272.1094-NODE-1094-length-11524-cov-2.717238_pt1 | contig 11524 bp, 9 predicted proteins | sample MGYA00375850_ERZ781272 | MGnify/ENA primary metagenome ERZ781272 (study PRJEB29790, sample SAMN06051246) | human gut metagenome | host: Homo sapiens | place: USA: Cincinnati, Ohio | collected 2013-06-21 | study: EMG produced TPA metagenomics assembly of the Gut...
TGTATTTTTCGACAGTTTCACCAAGGTGTAAATGAATATTATTTTTTCTTAATTCCTCTTCTAATAAATCGGTAATTTCTTTATCAAATACTTTGCTTAATATTCTATTACTTCTACCTATTAGATGAATATTTTTATTTAGTTTTTTTGCAGCTTCTATAGTTTCTATTCCTATGAAACCAGATCCAACAATTACTATATTTTTATTATCTTCTCTATTCATTAACTCTCTAAGTTTTAGACCATCATTCATGTCTTTTAATGTAGTTAAATTATCATATTTTTTTTCTAGAGAAGGTATTATGCTACTAGCCCCTGTGGCAATCATTAATTTATCATAATTATCTTCAAATACTTCATTAGTTAATAAATTTTTTACTGATAATTTTTTATTTTTATTAATCGGAATAAGTTTTTTAATTATTAACCCTAAAATCATGGAAAGTACTCCTGGGATAAAGAAATACTTTCCATAAATAAATTCTTCAGGATATGCAACTAAAACTAATAATGGAATTAAGTTTATAACACCTATTATAATTAAAAATACACCTATATAAGATATAATTATATTATTTGATAATTTGCTTTTCATTTTATGCACCTCTAACCACATTGTTCAAAATTGTATTTTGTAAATTAGGTGGTGACAATATAATAAGCTTATCATGAGGTAATATTTTTGTATTCCCATTTGGGATTATACTTTGTTTGCCTCTAATAATACATCCTATAATAGCATCTTGTGAAAATTCTATATCTTTTAGTAACTTATTACTTATATGGTACTTTTCTTTTACTACTACTTCAATTATAGATATTGATCCATCTTCAATAGGCATAAAATTATAAATTTCATTTACTGTTGTAACTTGTTCAATCATCTCTGCTACAACATAAGTTGCACTTATGGCTGTATCTATACCTAATTTTTTGAAAACTTCCACATTTTTGGGATTGCAAACTGTAGCAAAAGCTTTTTTTATACCATATACTTTCTTCGCAAGTTGGCATATAACTAAATTATCACTATCGCTGCTTGTCATTGCAATAACAACATTATTTTTATTTATCTTTGCTTCTTCTAATATATAAGGTTTACTACCATCACCACAAATTACTGTTACATCATATTTTCTTGATATATTTTTGCAATAATCATAATCATCATGTATAAAAGTTATATTATGAAATTTATTACTTAATGAATTTAATAAATATTCTGTAGTATCTCTTCCACCAACAATTAATATATTCATTTTCTTATCTCCTCATTAATTTTTCTTTATATTACCTTTCTATCTTCTATATACTGTGTTTTCATTTTTCCGAGTAATTTTTCAAATTCATTAATAGTTAATTTAGTTGGATAAATTATATTTATATCAAAATCCTTGTAAACAATTTCTTTTTCTGTATCATATAATCTACTCACTACATTTTCCACGTTAAAAATTTCCTTTCCAATTTCTGAAATCATTATATTTGTATTATCATTATTTGTGGCACAAACTAAAGTATCTGCTTTTTTTATTCCTGCTTCAACTAAAACTTCCACGTCTGTAGCATTTCCTTCTATTTTGAATCCACTATAATCCCTTGATATTTTTCTAAAGTTACTTTTATCTATATCAATAATAACCACTTCATAATCCTTCGATGATAGAATTGATGCTATATTAGCACCAAATCTACTACAACCAGCAATTATAATATAATTATTTTTTTTCATTTTCATTATCTCCTTGTTTTTGTTATTGTAATGAGTATATTTTAACAAAGAGGTTATAAATTTTGTATTAAGATATAATAAAGGATATAAAGATTGTGTTAAGATTTTCTTTATATTACTAAAAAAGTATAAAAATTTACTTCGCTTAAGCTCTACGTAAATACTACACTTTAATCCCATGAGTGGTCACCTTAACTTTTATGTGAGCAATAATTTCACAAAAAAAAGAAGCCTTTAAGCTTCTTTTATTCATCAACTAGACGATATCCAATTCCCATTTCTGTAATTATATATTCTGGTTGTGCTGGGTCTTTTTCAATTTTTCTTCTTATACTTGCCATAAAAACCCTTAAGGATTGTGTTTCATTTTCCAAGTATGTTCCCCAAATCTCTTTTATTATAAATTTGTGAGTTAAAACTCTTCCACTATACTTACTCATAAGTACTATTATTTTATACTCAATTGGGGTAAGGTGAATATTTTCTCCTCTTACAAACACTTTTCGTTTTTCATAATCTATCTCCAAATCCCTAAGTTTAAATAAGGTTTTTTCTTCAATAGTATTATTGGTAGTAAAGGCATTTCTCAGACCTACTCTAACTCTAGCCAATAATTCTGAAATGCTAAAAGGTTTTGTTAAATAATCATCAGCTCCCATATCTAGTGCCTCAACCTTATCTCTTTCTCTGCCTCTTGCTGATACTACAATTATTTTTGCCTTTGTATTTTCTCTAATTTGTTTTATTACATCTATTCCATCCATATCAGGTAAACCTAAATCAAGAATTATTATATCTGGATTTGCAGAATATACAAGTGATATGGCATTACTTCCTAAATTTGTATCTATACATTTATAGTTTTGAGCTTCCAACGATACTTTTATAAACTTACTAATGGGATTATCATCTTCCACGACTAAAATTAATGGTTTTATCTCCATTTATGCCTCTCTTTCTATAGGTATGGAAAAGCTAAAAGTTGCTCCTCCTAACTCATTATTAAATACTTTGATTGTCCCTCCATGTGCCTCTACAATGGATTTACATATTGCTAGTCCTAAGCCAACGCCTCTTTGTTCATTTCCCGAACCTCTATTTTTTGTGAAAAATCTTTGAAAAATATTATCCAAATCTTCTTTTAATATTCCATTTCCATTATCTTTAACCTGAAATATTACTTTATCTTTTTCTTTTTCAATAATAATTTGTATTTCACAACCCTTAGGTGTATATCTAACACCATTTTGAATTAAGTTTACTAATACTTGCTCTATAAGCAAACCATCAATATCTATTAAAATAATCTCTTCTGGTAAAAACAATTTGATCTCATGATCATTGGAATATTTTTTTACCTTAGATATGGACTCCACAACTATTTCATCTAAAACTTCCATGTTTTTATTAATTTTTAATCTACCTTCATCTATCCTAGTCATACTAAGGATATTTTCAAAAGACTGACTAAGCCACACTGTATCATCATAAATATTTTTAAGTAAATCTTTTTTAATATTAGTTTCAAGTAAATCATAATTATCCATTATAGTAGAAACTGAACCTAATATGCTAGCAAGAGGGGTTCTTAAATCATGAGAAATTGATCTTAATAAATTTCCTCTAAGTCTTTCACTTTCAGCTTCTAAATTTACTAATCGGTTTTTTTCATATAATTCTTCTCTTTGTATAGCAAGGGCAAGCTGCGCACATATTGACTGTAACACCATACTTTCACTACTTTCTGTAGTTAATTTATCATCATAATATATACCTACTACACCTATGACCTTCTCATCATTTTTTATGGGATAGTAAGATGAATTTAGTTCCTCATAATAAGGTGTACCCTTGCCTACTACTTTACCTATTTCATAAGTATATTTTATTGCTTTTTTATCTAAACAACTTGAAAAAGTATATTTTAATTCCTCATCCTTTAAACTGTAAATATATTGTTCTTCATTACCATCATTTATAAGAATTATAATATCTTTTTTTAAAATTTCCACCAAACTTTCACCAGAAAAATCTAATACTTGCTTTTTATTTCTTGCACCTAAAAGTTTTTTATTACTTATATATAATTCTTCTATTGTTTTCTCCCTTAAGCTACAAGACTCTGCTTCCTTTTTCACTCTAGATGTAAGCGTACTAGTAATTAAGGCTGTAATTAGCATTATTAAAAATGTTATAGGATAATCTGCTCTATCTGCCATTAGTGTGTAGTACGGCTCTGTAAAAAAGAAATTAAATGAAAGAACACTTATTATGGACGCAAGTATTCCATAAACATATCCATTTGTAATACTGGATGTAAATAGTACTCCCAAAATATAAACTAAAATTATTGTTGCCTCATTTAAGTTTATATTCCAAAATACAAAGGATATAATAATATCTAGTATCATAATAATTATAGTTCTAAAAAAATCATCTCTATAAGTTTTAAGTTTCATAAAATTTCCCTCATACTAATTTTATCTTATTCTTCTATTATAAAATATTTCGGTGAAAATTTCTTCTATCAACTTATTTCTTCTCCATAATCTATATATTTGTCACTACATATATATCTAAAAGTTCCTAATCTTTCAAGGTTTTTTATTGGAGCAATAAGATCCGGTTCCAAATCACAAGCAACTCTATAATGCTTTCTTGCTCTATTAAAATCTCCATGCTTTTCATAATATATTCCCAATAGATTATGAATTTTTCCAGAAGATAAATCTTCGACCATTGCCTCTTTAATATTATTAATAGCTGCATCATAATCATTCATTTTTAAATAATAAATAACTTTATCAATTTTATTATTAATACTACTATTCTTTTGACATGCTTTAATCATATTACTCAACTCCTATTTTTATAATATATTACTATTATATTTATATTTTAGTTAAGTTCATATTAAGTTTTTTATAATCGTATAAAGATTTTGTGAAGATTAAAGACTCCTTTAATATAAAAAAGCAGCAATAATTAAATTGCTGTTTTGTAGACTATAATTTTTTTTCTTTAAATCCACCACCTTTTACTTCATCAATATTATTAATTGAGACGAAAGCATTTTTATCTTCTTTATATATTATTTCTTTTATTTTAGCAACTTGACTAGATGCAACTACACAATATATCATTTTCTTGTTCACTTTTGAGTAAGCACCTTGTGCATCTAAGAAAGTTACACCTTTACCTGTGGTCTTCATTATATTACTCGCTATCTCACCATATTTTTCTGATATAAGCAAAATCAACTTTTGTTTATTAAAAATATCCTTTGCCTTTTCTATTGATATGGATGTTAAATACATGGAAATTAATGTATACATTGCTTTAAGTCCACCAAATAACACTCCACCCACACATATAATAAAAAAGTTTATTACTAGTGATGCATTCTTTATGGATATATCGTATTTAATTTTTAGAGCTGCCATTACAATATCCAAGCCTCCAACAGATGAGTTTGCTTTAAATATTAATCCAACTCCAACACCAATTAGAATACCTCCAAAAATACTTTGAATCATTAGGTCATCTATCCTTATATATTTATAAAGATTTTCTGAAATTCCTAAAGCAAAAGAATAAATAAACATATTTATAATACTTGTAAAAAAGAACTCTTTATCCACATACTTTTTACAAATAATAAAAATTGGAATATTCATTACTATTATGGCTATACCTTGATTAATTCCAAATAATTTATTTAGTATGACTACTATTCCTGCAAGACCACTACTAAGCAGGTCTGCTGGTGCTAAAAATCCATTGATTCCTATGGCAGATATTATTATTCCTATAATTATTAATAATTGCTTTCCGACTTTACTTTCTAAAAAATCCACCTGTCACTCCCCCCTTTTTACATATATTCCCAATTACTATTCTATCTAATTTCTTATTATAATGGCTAAGAATTATGTATAATGATTTTTTTAGATAAAAGCTTTACTTTTCACCAACCACATCCTCTAATTTGGCCTCATATTGTTAAAGCATTTTCATTTAAATTTAGTAGTATAATAAAAAAGCTGCTTATATTAATAATAAACAGCTTTTTATATATTTTATGTTTGATATACAGACATTAATATAATAAGTGACTAATTATTATATTTCAACTAGACATACTTGCCTCCTTAATTTGAGACTGTAATATTATATTAATACCTGGTGCAATTTGTTATATTTTGTATTTTATTATATATCAATCTTACTTTTTTATTAATATTAATATTTCAAGTACTAAATCAACTTGATCAATATTTAGATATACTTTCATATCAGGTTAATTTTTATATTTATAACAAGATGCTGGCAACAATTAAGTTACTGATTTTTTCAAATTTTTGTATAAGCTCTAGTATTTTGCCTTTCCCAGGAAATACATATACTAACTCCAAGTACTGCTTTACTAATATCATCTATCTTTATTACTTACTATTTCATATCTTTTCCTTATTTTATAGTAACTTTAAAACTAATTTGATTATATAACTTTAAAACAACTCCATTTTTCCTTAACATAGATCTTAAAATACAATACGAAAAAACTATTTGCAAATGATAAGTATATAACATACTATTTTGCTGCTTCATCCTAATCTATATTTCCCTGCAAATTATTTTCAATAAATTTTATATGTTCATTTAATTAGTACTACTCTCTCAAACACAACATCTTTTATTTAATTCTACATTCATACATAATATCCTTTGTTAAAATAAAATACTGCATACTACTACAAATTTAAAATAGTAACCACAGTAAACTACTGTGATTCCTATAAATATACATTTATTTATAAAATTATTAAAAATAAAGAAATTTGTGTTATGTAAGTTATTAATAATAATGTTATTAAAATTATAATTAATTGAGTATATTGATAATATAAGATTAATTCTTAAGGAGGCTATTATGAGGAATATAATTGACTATGTGGAAAGTGAATTTCACACCATGAATGAAAAAAAATTTAATACTGTAGACTCTCTTATTCTTTCTCAAGTTACCAACTACTTATACGATGACTTAGTAGGTAATTTGTCTAACCTTAAACCTCCTATATATTTTAAAGATCTATTGAAAGCAGAATACTTTGGAAAAATGTTTCGTAGCTTTATTTTACCTAAAAAAAATAAACACCTATTATTTTCTTTAGCTGCAAGTCCAAGGTTTAGAAATATTGAAATTAATTATCATGTATCAAAAATAGACTCCGATGAAGAAAAACAATTTTCTGCTACAACATTTATATTGAGTAACGAGTTTGCTTATTTGGGTTTTAGAGGAACGGATACTACTGTAGTTGGTTGGAAAGAAGATTTTAATATGGCTTTTGTTTGCCCTATCCCATCTCAACTTGAAGGGGTTGATTATGTAAATACAATTGCAAAATTATTGCCCCATAAGTTATATATTGGAGGCCATTCAAAAGGTGGCAATATTGCTGTTTATTCTGCAATGAATTGTAACAATAGTATAAAGCCTAGGATAGAAAAAATATATAGTCATGATGGACCTGGTTTTAGAGAAGAAGTTATAAAAAGTGAAGAATTTAAATCTATTAAATATAAAATAAATAAAACTATACCCTACTCATCCTTAGTTGGTATTCTGCTTGAAAATCATGAATATTATCATGTTGTAAAAAGTAGCGGTGTAGGAGGTATTATGCAGCATGATCCTTTTTGGTGGGAAGTTGGAAAGGAAGATTTCATATACCTAGACGAACTGTCATCAAAATCTAAATATATTAACAAAACTCTCAATACTTGGCTTAGTCAAATTTCTGATGAAAAACGCAAACAATTTATAGAAGCCTTGTTTGAAATTTTAAATTCAACAAAATGTGAAACCATTACTGATATTGCAGTTAACTGGAAAACTAATCTTCCTATTATCTTGGATGCGATAAAGCATATGGACCCAGAAGAAAAAGTTCTTATCATGGAGTTATTTAGACAATTAGCTTTTTTATCCATTAAAATTATGTCAAAGAATGATAAAAACTATGTAATTTTACAAAACAGAAATAAATCATAAATTCTTCAAAAAAACTGTAATGAGATTATAAATAAATCTCATTACAGTTTTTTACTTATCTTACTTGTCTTTATAAGAACAACAATAATCTCCGTAAGTTTTAACTATTACTTCAAAACTTGATTTTTCTGGAACTATAAAGCTATCTCCTTCTTCATAAGTTCTAAACTCACTTTCATTAGGTAGACGAATATCCATTTCTCCGCCTATAACCTCCATTAATTCTTCCACACCCGTATTAAATACATACTCGCCTGGCATCATAAATCCTAGAGTTTTTCTTTCTCCATTTTCCAAATAAATAGTTCTACTAGTTACTTTTCCATCAAAATATACTGTAGCTTTTTTTACAACTTTTACATTATTAAATTCCATATTATTAGTCCCCTTTTTTATAATCCTCTAGCCTTATTTACACAAGCTTTCATACATTCTATAATTGAACTTCTAAATCCTTTTTCTTCTAAAACTCTTACTGCCTCTATAGTAGTTCCACCTGGAGAACAAACCATATCTTTTAATTCACCTGGATGTTTTCCAGTTTCAAGAACCATCTTTGCACTTCCCATAACAGCTTGGGCTGCAAATTTATAAGCCTTATCTCTAGGCATTCCATCCATTACTGCTCCATCTGCTAAAGCTTCTATAAACATATATACATAAGCTGGTGAAGAACCACTTACTGAAACTACAACGTCCATTAAGTTTTCTCCCACAACTTCTGTTTTTCCAAATCCACTTAAAATATTGCAAACATAATCTAACTCTTCTTTAGTTACTAAATTATTGTGACAAACTCCTGTTATCCCTTCACAAACTAATGCTGGAGTATTAGGCATTGTTCTTACTATTTTCACATCTTTACCAAATAAAGAGTTTAATCTTTCTAAAGTTTGACCTGGTGCTATAGTTACTATAATTTGATTTTCTCTTACATGATCTTTTATCTCATTTATTACTGTTGCATAATATTGAGGTTTTACAGCTAAAACAACTACTTCTGCTTCTTCTATTACTTTTAGATTATTTTCTGTAGTTTCAATATTTAAACTTTCTTTTGCTGCTGCTAAACTTGGAGCATAAGCATCTGACGCTATAATTTCATCACAAGAAATAATTTTATTTTTTATGATACCTCCCATCATAGCCTTAGCCATATTTCCTGCTCCAATAAATCCTAATTTTTTACTCATTTCAAATATCTCCTTTTTCCCTAATTAACACTGTAACTATTATTTAAATTATTTATAGTAACTACAGTTTTTTATCTATAATAAATTCTCCGCTCATATTTTGAGCAACGGATTTGTCTCAGTAGTAACAAAGACATATCGTTGGCGATATGAGCGAAGCGAATTTTTATAAAGCTTGTTCAGTACGGTCAATTATCTCATCTTGAAGAGCTTTACTTAAGTTTCTAAAGTGGTCACTATACCCAGCAACACGAACTATTAAGTCTTTATAATCCTGTGGATTATTTTGAGCATTGATTAATGTTTGTCTATCTATAACATTAAATTGTATATGATGCCCATCCATATCAAAATAAGCTCTTACTAAGTTTGCCATTTGATCTAAACCATTTTCTCCAGCAACTACACTTGGAGTGAATTTTTGATTAAGTAATGTTCCACCAGTTCTTAAATGATCCATCTTTGATGCAGATTTTATAACTGCAGTTGGGCCATTTGTGTCTCCACTCTTAGATGGTGATATACCTTCTGATACTGGTTTCTTTGCCAGACGTCCATCTGGAGAAGCCATCATTATTTCACCAAAGTAAACATGGCAAGTAGTTGGAAGCATATTTATTCTATATTGTCCACCCTTCATATTTGGTCTACCTGTTACTGTTTTTTGGTAGAAGTTGAATACATCTTTCATTATATCGTCTGCATAATCATCGTCGTTACCATACTTAGGTGTTTTGTTGCTTACTAAATTTTTAATTATTTCATATCCTTCAAAGTTATTTTCTAAAGCATCCATTAATTCTTCCATAGAGAATTTTTTCTTATCAAATACATTATATTTAATTGATGCTAGAGAGTCTGTTATTGTTCCTATACCAACACCTTGGATATAGTTAGTGTTGTATCTAGCTCCTCCAGCATTGTAGTCCTTACCACTTGATATACAGTCATTTGTTATTATTGATAAAAATGGAGCTGGCATATATCTAGCATAAATCTCTTCTATTACATTACTTCCTTTTATTTTTATATCTAAGAAGTATTCTATTTGCTTTTTATAAGCTTCAAATAATTCTTCGTATGATTTGAAATCTTTAGCATATCCTAATTGTAATCCTAATTGTTTTTTACTTACATTGTCATAACCATTATATAAAGTAAGTTCTAATATTTTAGGAAGGTTGAAATATCCAGTTAATATATAAGCTTCATTTCCAAATGCTCCAGTTTCAACACATCCACTAGTTCCACCAAGTCTAGCATCTTCAATAGTTTTTCCTGCATTTAATAACTCTTGTACTATTGCTTCTGTATTATAAAATGCTGGTTGACCCCAACCTTTTCTTGATATTTCACAAGCTCTTTTTAAGAATTTACGAGGAGTTTTTTTACTTATTTGTACGTTTGAGCTTGGTTGTAATAATTTCATTTCATCCATACAATCAAGTATTAAATAAGAAACATCATTAACTCCATCTTTACCATCTTCAGTAATACCACCAGTATTTATATTTGCAAAGTCAGTGTAAGTTCCACTTTCTTTTAATGTTATACCTACTTTAGGTGGTGCTGGTTGATTATTAAATTTAACCCATAAATTTTCTAATAATTCTAATGCTTTTTCATCATCTAAATTTCCAGCTTCTACATCTTTTTCATAGAATGGATATAGATGTTGATCTAGTCTTCCTGGGCTATATGCATCCCATGGATTTAATTCAGTAGTTACTCCTAAGTGAACAAACCAGTACATTTGAATTGCTTGCCAGTAAGTCTTAGGCTTGTGTGCAGGCACTACATCGCAGTTTGCAGCTATTTGTAATAATTCTTCTTTTCTAACTGAATCAGTTTCAACTTCTGCTAATTCTCTAGCATATGCTGCATATCTTTCCCCTAGAATTATTATTGCATCACAACATATATCCATTGCATTTAATTGAGCTAATTTATCTATAGCTTCTTTATCATTGAAATAATCTATCTTTTCCTTAGCTGCTTTAATATCTGCTTTATAATCTAAAAATCCTTTTTCATATATTTTCTTTGAACCAACAGTATGACCTGGTCCACGCTGTTCCATAAATTCAGTGAATATACCATTTTCATAACAAGTTTTCCACTCATCAGTCATGGCATTTAAAATTTTATGTCTTATTGAGCGCTTTTCCCAGAAAGGAATTATTTTTTCTTCTTGTAATTTCATATCTTCTTCTGTAACTTTGAAGAATATTAAATCTCTATCATTCATAACTTTCATATCTTCTAAAGTATGACAGCAAAGTTCTGGAAAAGATGGTGATGATTGAGGTGAATCACCTTTTTCACCAACAATTAATTCTCCCTCATTTATGCAAAGTGTTTTATTTTCCATAAAATGTTTAAATGCTAAAGCTCTCATTTCTGGAACTGAAACAGATCCTTCATATTCCATATAAGCGTCTGTCATAAGATTAGCTCTTTCCATATAAATATGTGGAGTAGCTTCTACACTTTGCTTTCTTAATTTCTTAACTCTTTCATTCATATCTCTTGCCATGT
>ERZ781272.1095-NODE-1095-length-11523-cov-4.227154_pt1 | contig 11523 bp, 10 predicted proteins | sample MGYA00375850_ERZ781272 | MGnify/ENA primary metagenome ERZ781272 (study PRJEB29790, sample SAMN06051246) | human gut metagenome | host: Homo sapiens | place: USA: Cincinnati, Ohio | collected 2013-06-21 | study: EMG produced TPA metagenomics assembly of the Gut...
CGGGCACGGTGCTCATCGGCGTCGGCCAGGCGGTGCTCAGCTTGCTGTGGCTGTCGGCGCTGCCGATGTTTTCCTACCGCACCAGCTACCTGTTCCTGCTGGGCAGCCATGCGGCCGCCACCGCGCTGTGCGCGATCGTGCTGCAATGCCCGCAGGAATGGTACATCCCCATCACCCTGGCATCGCTGCTGGCGGCATGCGCCTGCGCCACCCGGCTGCGCGTCGCACGGCCCATCGAGCGCACCTTCTCCAGCCAGATAGCCGACGTCGCGCCGCTCGTGGGCAAAGGCGTGCTTGCCGTAGGATTGTTCGCCCTGCTCAGCGGGTTCGTCACCAGCCTATCGGGGCAACCCGACATCGATCCCGATCTCATGCAGTACCTCGTGCTGGGGATTTCCGCCTGCGTGCTGGTTATCATGTCGGTGCCCGCGCTGCTGTTTCGCCAGCCGTTCAAGCTGGAAAGCAGCTACCGCGTGGCCCTGCCGCTTTCCGCGCTGGGCCTGCTGGTGCTGCCAGGGCTGACGGAAGCCGTCCCTCCCGCTATTGCCGGCACGCTGGCCACCACGGGCTACATGATGTGCGGCATCGTGCTGGCCTGCACCATCGCCGAAGTGGGAAAGGCTGCGCGCATACCCGTCATGCCGCTATTCGCCGCAAGCGATACGGTTTCGCTGCTGTGCCTGCTGGCGGGAACGGAAGCGGGTGCGCTGACCCGCGTGTACCTTCCGGGGACGAACGCCGGGTTCGCCCTCATCGGGTTGGGAACGTTGTACCTGGTCATGCTGGGTGCTTCCTGGCTCCTTGGCCGCGAGCGCATCCCGCGCCGCAGCGATCCGCAGCCTTCACCGCCGCCCGAGCAAGACGCGCGACCATCCGGCGGCGCCGCCTCGGAACCCGCCGACGCAACCCGGCTTGCCTCCGCGCCGATCCAGATCGTCGCCGCGCCCGAACCCGATCTCGTCGCCGCCGCCTACGGGCTGAGCGATCTGGAGACTACCGTCTTCAAACAGCTTCTAGAGGGTCGCACCATCGCGCGCATCGCGCAGGATCTCTACCTCTCGCCGAGCGCCGTGAAATACCATACGCAGAAGATCTACCGAGCCTTCGACGTGCATACCCGTGCGGAACTGGCGGCCTTCATGCGCCAGCCTCGCTTGGCCGACGTCGCGCCCGCGCGCTCCACGGACGCGTTGTCGCCCGAAAGCCGCGCTTTTACACCCGAAACCGAGGCTTTCGGGCGACAATGCGCCGTCGGAGACGACCAGCCGGCATCAGCGCCCCTCGCGGTCACCCGCGCGAACCCGTGCGAGCGCTTAGCCCTCCAACACGGCCTGACCGACCGCGAGCGTCAAACGCTCGAGCTGCTGGCCCTCGGGGAAACGGTGGCCGCCATCGCGCGCGCTCTCGACGTCTCGGAGAACACCGTGAAGACGTATACGAAGCGCGTGTACCGGAAGCTCGACGTCCACTCCAAGCAGGACATCATCGACCTGTGCCGCGAGGGGTAGCCGACAGCGCACGATGCCGTCGTCAAGCCCTACCCCCCTTTCGGCGGGCTAAAACGAGAATCGCCCGACCGGCTTCAACCGATCGGGCGATTCGCTTCTTCTCGCAGAAAACGGAGCGAGCCATCGGCCCCGTTCACCTGTCTCATTCTGCCTCGTTCCCTACTGCTTCACCACCAGCACGTCGCAGCGGAGGTTGCGGATGAGGAACGTGGACACGCTGCCCACGAACACGTACTTGATGTTCGACAGCCCGCGCTCGCCGCACACCACGAGGTTCGGCTCGAACGGCTCGATCAGCTCGTGCTCCAGCGTGTCGGCGATGCGCCCCGCGTGCACAGACACTTCCACGGACGGAATGTCCGGGTTCTGGCGCGCCGCAGCCAGCACGTCGGCCAGGTCGGCTTCGATGCGCTTTTTGCCCTCGGCGCACAACGCTTCGAAATCGACGCCCGAAGCCTCGTAGGGAACCGAATCGATCACGTGGCCGAACATGAGCTTCGCGTGGTTGTCCGCCGCAAGCGTCACCGCGCGCTGCGCGACCGCTTCCTGCGTCGACGCGCCGTCGAGCGCGGCGAAGATACGAGCGTATTCCTGCACCATGGTCGTTCCTTTCCCTCGATTGCATCTGGGGTCATTGTACCCCAAGCAGCACCTCCGCGCGCCGCCGAACGCTACGACGTAACCAGCAAGATGACGCCGACGCACAACAACAGCACGTACGTGAGTTTGAGGAACCTTTCCTGGCTGATCTTCTTCTGCAGCTTGCTGCCCAGAAACGTGGCCAGCACGGCCAACGGCACGCAGAACACGATGATCTGGACGACGTCGCCCGTGAAGTGCCCCTGCTGAAACGCGATGCCTGCGTAAATAAGGCTGAGCACGGTCCACACGGCGGACAGCGTGATGCGGAACTGCTGCTGATCGCGCAGCTTCTGCACCGCGTAGATGACCAGCAGCGCGCCGCCCGACACGAACATGCCTTGGATCAGGCCGGCCAGAGCGAGAATGATCCACAGCGCCCATTCCGGCATGAACTTCTGCTGGGGCACCGCCAGGTTCTTGATACCGATGATCACGATGATCACGCCGTAGATCTTCAACAGGATATGCAGGGGCACCAGGGTATCCAGCCAAATGCCCAGCACCATGAACACGATCATCGCGCCCAGGATCTTGCCAAGCTCGCGCCAATTCACGCTCTTGATGTTGAGTGCCGTCAGCAAGCCGCAGGCGAAAAAGCCCATCGCGTTGAGGATGGACACCGTAGATTCCAGGCCCAGCAGCGTCGTGCCCACCGGCATGGCGAAGATGTTCCCTGCGAATCCCGTGATGGCCTGGACCGTGTATGCGAAAAAGAACGCGGCCAGGAAAAGCGCTTTTTCCATATATGCTACAATCCTTATCTATGTGACCAGCCTACAAGTGTAGCACGGGGCGCACATCATAAGACGACGCACACGCCAGAGGACGGAATTGCATGGCGGGATTCACCATCACCATCGCAGGAGACTCGGCGCTCAACTTGGAATTCGCCCATGCGATATCCGCGGAGACGAGCGCCAAGATCCGCATGGCCGCAGACAACCTTACCGCAGATCCCATTCGGGGCATCACCGAGCTGGTGCCCACGTTCTGCTCGCTTATGGTGTATTACAACCCCCTGGTCATCACGTTCGACGAGCTGTCCACGAAGCTGCGCTCCAAGCTGCGCGACGTGGGCGAGGCCGACCTCAGCATCCGCAAAATCGTGCCCATCCCCGTGTGCTACGGGGGCGAGTTCGGCCCCGACCTAGCGAACGTGGCGCAACTGGCAGGCCTTTCCGAAGACGAAGTGATCGCCATCCACACCGAGCGCGACTACCTCATCGACATGCTGGGCTTCCTTCCCGGCTTCGCCTACCTGGGCGGCCTCGACGAGCGCCTGCACACGCCGCGCCTGGCCGTGCCGCGCACGCGCATCGAGCCGGGCAGCGTCGGAATAGGCGGCGCGCAGACGGGCATCTACCCGCTGGCCTCCCCCGGCGGCTGGCAGATCATCGGGCGCACGCCGCTCAAACCCTACGATCCCGATCGTGAGGAACCCATCCTGTACGCAGCGGGCGAGTACCTGCGCTTCGTGCCCATCACGCCCGACGAGTACACCGCCATCGAAGCGCAGCTGGCCGCGGGCACGTATTCGTACGGCATCTTCGTGGAAGGCGAGTAGCATGGGTCTGGTCGTCAAAAAACCCGGTGTGATCACCACCATCCAGGACGTGGGGCGCTTCGGCTATCAGGGCAGCGGCTTCTCCACGAACGGCGTGATGGATCATCGCGCGTTCGCCATCGCGAACCTCCTGGTGGAGAACGACCCCGGCGCACCCGTGCTGGAATTCGCGCTGGCGGGACCCACGGTGCGCTTCACCACGAACACCTGCTTCGCCATCACGGGCGGCGACTTCGCGCCGACGCTGGACGGCGAACCCGTGCCCATGTACGCGGCCGTCATGGTGCGGCGCGGCTCCATCCTGCGCTTCAAGGCGTCGCGCACCGGCTGCTACGGTTACTTGGCCATCGCGGGCAACAGCGTGCGCGTGCCCGAAGTGATGGGCAGTCGCTCGACGAACCTCAAGTGCGAGTTCGGCGGATGGAAGGGTCGCACGCTCATCGTCGGCGACTACCTGCCGTTTTCCACGAAGAGCGTGGACTTCCTGCCCAACCTAGGGTCGCACCGCATCGACGGCGACAACGAGTTCTACGGCTTCGACCGCGACGAAATCACCGTGCGCGTGGTGCCCGGGCCTCAGCAGGACATGTTCACCGACAAAGGCCTGGCTACGTTCTACGGGCAGGCGTACACCACCACCACGAAATGCGACCGCATGGGGTACCGCCTGGACGGACCGGAAATCGAGACGAAGCACGGGTCCGACATCATCTCCGACGGCGTGGCGTTCGGCGCCGTGCAGGTACCGTCGCACGGACGGCCCATCATCATGCTGGCCGACCGGCAAACTACCGGCGGTTACGCGAAAATCGGCACCATCGCCAGCGTGGACATCCCGAAGCTGGTGCAACGTCCGCCGGGCGGCAAGATCCGCTTCGAGTCCATCGGCGTGCAGGAGGCCCAAGCGCTGCTGCGCGAAGAGGCGCACCTGTTCGAAATGCTGGCGTTGAAAGTGAGGCGGCCCAGCGCCGACGGCATATCGCCCCGGCGCACGGCGCGGCGCCTGACCCCCATCCTGGAGGAACAGGCACGCAAGTCGCAGGCCGACATGTTGTGGATCGACCGAGCCGATCGCTCCCAGCGCGTCGGAACCCGCAACGCCCTGGGAACCGTCCCGCCAAAGAAACAACCGCCCGACGCAACCGACACCACCGAACGCGCAACGACGTAGACGAAGAAGAAGTAGGTAGGGGTTCGCCGAAGCCGGCCGTCACAGAACCCCGTCACAAACGTAGGAGAACCGCCATGGATACGAAAGCCATCGAAGAACTGATCGCCATCATGGACAAGGCCGAGCTCACGGCCTTGCGCGTGGATGACGGCGAAACGAAAATCGAATTGGAGCGCAACCACGGCCCGCTCTCGTCTACCGCGCTGCCGCTCATGGCCGATCGCGTGAGCGCGCTGCTGGCCGGCAAGACCGAAAGCCACGAAGCGGCCGCCGTCGAGGACGCCGACGAAAGCTCCATCCTCGTGCGCAGCCCCATGGTGGGCATGTTCTACATCTCGCCCAGCCCCGACGAAGATCCCTTCGTGAAGGTGGGCCAGGAAGTGCTGTCCGGCCAGACGCTGGCCATCGTCGAGGCCATGAAGATGATGAACGAGATCACCACGCCCGCCCCCGGCATCGTCGTGGAGGTGCTGGCAGCCAACGGCACGCAGGTCGAATACGACCAGCCGCTGTTCCGCGTGGCCACCGCCGCCGGCGAAACGCACTAGGGCGGCGCGCGCCATGTTCGACAAGATGCTCATCGCCAACCGCGGCGAGATCGCCGTCCGCATCATCCGCGCCTGCCGCGCCATGGACATCAAGACGGTGGCCGTGTACTCCACGGCCGACAAGCATTCGCTGCACGTGTACCTGGCCGACGAGAGCGTGTGCATCGGCCCGCCCGCCGCGCGCGACTCGTACCTGAACATCGCCGCCATCCTGTCCGCCGCGAAGGGCACCGGCGCGCAGGCCATCCATCCCGGCTACGGCTTCCTGTCGGAGAACTCGACGTTCGCGAAGCTGTGCCGCGAGAACGACATCGTGTTCATCGGCCCCGCGCCCGAGGTCCTGGACCGCATGGGCAACAAGAGCCAGGCCCGCAAGACCATGATGGAGGCGGGCGTGCCCGTGGTTCCCGGCACGAAGGAGCCCGTGCACCATCCGGAGGAAGCGCTGGCGATGGCACGCGAGATCGGCTGGCCCATCATGATCAAGGCGTCGTCGGGCGGTGGCGGCAAGGGCATGCGCATCAGCCACGACGAGCACGACTTCTCCGAGCAGTTCTCCATCGCTCAGCGCGAGAGCGTGGGCGCGTTCGGCGACAACACCATGTACCTGGAGCGCTGCGTGCTGAGCCCGCGCCACGTGGAGGTGCAGATCATCGCCGATACGTACGGCACCGTGGTGGCCCTGGGCGAGCGCGATTGCTCGGTGCAGCGCAACCACCAGAAGATGATCGAGGAAAGCCCCTCGCCCGTGATGACGGAGCGCGTGCGCGACGAGATGCTGGAAGCCGCCGTGCGCGCGGCGCAGGCCGTGGGCTACACGTCGGCGGGCACCATCGAGTTTCTGCTGGACGATAAGCTGAACTACTACTTCATGGAGATGAACACGCGCATCCAGGTGGAACACCCCGTCACCGAGATGGTCACGGGCACCGACCTCGTGGAAGAGATGATCCGCGTGGCGGCGGGCGACCCGCTGACGTTCACGCAGGACGACATCACGTACCGCGGCCACGCCATCGAATGCCGCGTGAACGCCGAGCAGCCCGAGCGCGGGTTCCTGCCGTCGCCCGGCACCATCTCGCAGATGCACCTGCCCGGCGGCAACGGCGTGCGCGTGGACACGGCGGCGTACGACGGCTACGAGATCACGCCGTATTACGACTCCATGATCGCCAAGGTGATCGTGCATGGACGCGACCGCACCGAGGCTATCGCGAAGATGCGCACCGCGCTGGAGGAGATGGTGGTGGTGGGCGTGAAGACGAACCTGGACTTCCAGTACGCCATCATGGAGAACGAGACGTTCGCCGCCGGCCACGCCGACACCAGCTTCATCGAGCGCTTCATGAAGGGCGAAGTGTAGGGGTTTCTGGCGGGGTTCTGTCGGGCAACGTTCAGTCGCTCAAACAGTCCTGCTCGCACGAAACGCCCACTGGGCGTTTCGGCTCGTGCGGAACTCGCTTGGTGAACGCCGCCCGACAGAACCCCTTCGCACGTCTTACGTCGCCCTTCATGGACCGGCGGGGGGCTTGCGGGCGGCGAGGGCGGCATCGGACGTAGGCTCGAAAAGCCCTTTTTGTGCGGGTTGCGAGGTTCGCCGTTTTGAGAGAGAAAGGGATGGGCTACCTGGTTGTCATCCTGAGCGGAGGCCGAGCCCCGCAGGTTGTCATCCTGAGCGGAGCGCCGGCAGGCGCGGAGTCGAAGGATCCCGTGCGGCGCCAGCAAAAGACGCCGCCGTCCTCAACCCCTCGAACCTGCGATCGGCCACCCGGTTCGGGAACAGAAAAACATCGGCCCACCCCGCCTTGGCAGAGATCGCACGCTATGCACGATTTTTTCGGGTAACCAGCACGTCATCTCGGAGAAATCGCTGGTCGGCTTCTGCGATTCGCGCGCAAAATCGTGCATAGCGTGCGATCTCTGCCAAGGCACGGAACACGTGACTCGGAAACAACATGGCGGTCATAAAGACGCTGCTCGAAAGCGACTTCCGAAGTGCCATAATAAGAACAACACCGAGGAAAGGGGTTCTCTTATGATGGATGCTCAAGTTCCCGTCAAGCCCGAGGGCGTGGCTGACGACGTTTGGGCGCAGATGCTTTCCGCTTCTCCGGTTGAGGCGCGGCATCTCATTCGCTCGGGGGAGTTCACGGCGCCGACGAGCGGGCTGTGTCCCGGGTATGCGCAGGCGAACCTCATCGTGCTGCCGAAGGAGCAAGCCTACGACTTCCTGCTGTTCGCGCAGCGCAACCCCAAGCCGTGCCCGCTGCTGGAAGTGACCGAGGTGGGCGCGCGCGAGGCCACCATCTGCGCGAACGACTGCGACATTGCCACCGACTTCCCGCGCTACCGCATCTACGAGCACGGCAAGCTGGTGGCCGAGGTGGAGAACGTCGAGGACTACTGGCGCGACGACCTCGTGTCGTTCGTCATCGGCTGCTCGTTCTCGTTCGAGTCCGAGCTCATCGAGGCCGGCATCGAGATCCGCCACAACACCATGGGCTGCAACGTGCCCATGTACCTGACGGGCGTGCCGTGCACGCCGGCGGGCTCCATGAGCGGCAACATGGTGATGTCGATGCGCCCCATCCCCTACGACCAGGTGGTGAAGGCGGTGCAGATCTCCGGCGCCATCCCGAAGGTGCACGGCGCGCCCATCCATATCGGAAACCCGGATGCCATCGGCGTGCGAGACATCATGCATCCCGAGTTCGGCGACCCCGTGGAAATCCGCGACGGCGAAGTGCCCGTGTTTTGGGCCTGCGGCGTCACGCCCCAGTCCATCGTCATGAACAGCAAGCCGCCCTTCGCCATCACCCACGCCCCCGGCTGCATGCTGATCACCGACACCAAGAACATCAACCTGAAAGAATAGGCTCGTTCGAACAACGCACTTGAACCATGCTCGAACAAAACGGGGACTTCGAATGAGGTTCCCGTTTTGTTATACTGCACGAACGGAGAACCAGTGCAGGCGCCGATCCTCAGATGGACGGCCCATAGATGACAGCGTGCCCCCGCTGCCCGTACCACGCCTGCAAGATCCAGCAAGATCTTCTCATCCCCGGGAATCGAAGAGGAGACTTGCCATGCCTTACGAAGAAATCGCATCCTACGAGTCCGTTTTCAATGACATCAAACTTGTATTGGAGCAGGGGCGCCGACACGCGGTAGCGCACGTGAACCATGAAATGCTGGTTACCTACTGGAACATCGGCCGCGTCATCGTGGAGCACGAGCAGACAAACCCCAATCGTGCGGAGTACGGCGCAGCGACGCTCAAGCGACTATCTCGAGAACTGACGGAAGAGTACGGTAAGGGATTCTCGCGGTCTAATTTGCAAAACATGCGCCTACTCTACTTGGATTATCCAATTTGCCAGACACTGTCTGGCAAATTGAGCTGGTCCCACTATTGCGAGCTTTTGATCATTTCAGATCCCGATAAGAGGAGCTTCTACGAACGCGAAGCGATTGCCGGCGGATGGTCGGTGCGCGAACTCAAGCGGCAGATCTCAACGTCGCTGTACGAGCGTCTGCTTCTAGCGAACAGCTCTTCAAGCGTGCAAGGCAATCCCGCTCTCGCAACCAACAGAGCTCGCGCCTTGCAACCCGCCGAGATTATCAAGGATCCGTACGTATTCGAATTCCTAGGAATCCCTGACGACGCCCCTTTACCGGAGAGCGAACTGGAACGCGCACTCATAGCACATATGGAGAAGTTCCTCCTCGAACTAGGGCAAGGCTTCATGTTCGTCGGCACACAACAGCGCATCACGCTCAACAACACGCACTATTACGTGGACATGGTCTTCTACAACAAGCTTCTTCGTGCATATGTCCTGATCGAGCTGAAAACTTCCAAGTTGATGCCTGAGGCGGTCGGGCAAATCAACATGTACCTGAATTATTACGCTCGCGAGATGAACGACGAATTCGATAATCCTCCCATCGGCATCATCTTGTGTACCGACAAAGATGTCGTTACCGCCGAATATGCACTCGGCGGATTGCAGAATGCCATATTCGCTTCACGATACGTTTCCCACATCCCCGACAAAGAACAATTGGTGCAGCAAGTGGAAAACGTGCTGCTCAGCTGGGAGCAAACCGAAAACAAGTGAAGTATTCCCCGCGCGTACGGCGTTGCTTTACAATAGGCTGAAAACCACGCACGAAAGAAGGCTGCCTATGTACCGCATCGACTTGAACAGCGACCTGGGCGAGAGCTTCGGGCGCTACACGCTGGGGCTCGACGACCAGATCATCCCGCTTGTGTCCAGCGCGAACATCGCGTGCGGGCAGCATGCGGGCGATCCGGTGGTCATGCGCAAGACGGTGGGCATGGCGAAGGACGCCGGCATCGCCATCGGCGCGCATCCGGGCTATCCCGATCTGCAGGGCTTCGGGCGCCGCGACATGCACCTGTCGCCCGACGAGGCGTACTCGTACATGCTGTACCAGATCGGCGCGCTGCAGGCGTTCTGCTCGGCGCAGGGCGTGCAGCTCGCGCACGTGAAGCCGCACGGCCAGCTGTACAACCACGCCGCCATCGATTCCGAGTTGGCAGCTGCGCTGGCGCAGGCCGTCCGCGACGTGGACCCCAAGCTAGTGCTGGTGGGCCTGGCCAACAGCGCGCTTGTGGACGAAGGCCGCAAGCTGGGGCTGGTCACGGCCGAGGAGTTCTTCGCCGACCGCAACTACACCGACGAGGGCCGCCTGGTCAGCCGCAACGACCCCGCCGCGCTCATACGCGACGAAGAACACGCCATCGAGCGCGTCAAGAACGCCATCCGCGAAGGCGCCGTGCTGTCCGTCACGGGCAAGCTGGTGGACCTCCACCCCGACACGCTGTGCTTGCCCGCAGATTCCCCCAGCCCGCTGGCCTTCGTCAGCCGCATCCGCCAGGAACTCGAGCAAGACGACATCGTCATCAAAGCGGTAGGAGCGGAATAAAGGGGCACGCTCGCGATTCGGCCCCGCACGAAAAAGACGTGCGGAGCCGAATCGATGAAGGGCCGCCTCGCCCAGAGAACGGCTCCGGATGAGCACTTACTCGCCGTTGGATTCCGCCACCTGCTCGGCAGCCTCGTCGATGCAGCGCAGGGCGTTCAGGCAGCGCGGGTAGCCGATGTAGGGCACGCACTGCGACACCACCTTGATGAGGAACGCGCGGTCGTTGCCCACACGCAGGTTCGCCCGCACATGGCTGACCACCTGAGGCTCGCATCCGCCCTGAGCGATGAGCAGGCAGAACGTGATCATTTCGCGCTGTGCGTCGCTCAACCCCGTGCGCGTGTAGTAATCGCCGAAGCAGTTCTCGGCCAACCAGCGGTTGATATGGCGCGTTTCCTCGGGACCCGACTGGTAGAAGTCGGCCATATCCTCGCCGAACAGGTCGACCTGCTTCTGCGCGCCCGCCTCCAAGCGCGTGTCCTCCGTCGTGGTGGCCTGGCTTTCAAGCGGCAGCGACACCAGGCGGTGCTCCAGCAGCTCGTTCACCGCGTACAGAAACGGCAACATGCGGCCCATGCCCACGTACGGCGTGGACTGGTACACCAACTCCTTCATTTCCACCGGCGTGACGCCCACGTTGAAGGCGCCCTTCGCCATGGCCTTGAACAGGTCGATGGCCTGCGCGCCGATGAGCGCGGCCAGGATAGCCATCATCCGCGTGCGGTCGTCCAGATCGTCGCTGGCCGGCACTTCGCCGAAGGCGAAGTTGTCCATGCGTTCGACGAACTCGGGATCGGTGCACGCAAGCGGCGAATCGAACCCGGGGAACAAACGGTTGCGGTAAGCCTGCGCGCGCTCTCTGTTTTCAGTAGTCATATCCGTCTCCTTCTCACGTGCTTGTTGTCTCGAGGCCATAGTACCTTCTGAAACCGCTTCCGTGAAAAATGTCACAGAAAATGATACATTTGAAACTTCGGAAGACGACGGCGAAGCTCCGCGACGCTTTGCCGCGTCGGCCGGCCGGCGAAGCTCCGCAGCGCCTTGTCACGCCGGTCCGTCAGCGAAAACAACCCGTGTAGCAAAATCCGACCTCCTGCGGCAATAATCGCTCGGTTTGGTAATCCTGGAAGGACC
>ERZ781272.1096-NODE-1096-length-11522-cov-4.433592_pt1 | contig 11522 bp, 9 predicted proteins | sample MGYA00375850_ERZ781272 | MGnify/ENA primary metagenome ERZ781272 (study PRJEB29790, sample SAMN06051246) | human gut metagenome | host: Homo sapiens | place: USA: Cincinnati, Ohio | collected 2013-06-21 | study: EMG produced TPA metagenomics assembly of the Gut...
GCCTAAGCGGAAGTCGCCTCTGTCTGTGGCGCTTAAGAACGCTGAATCAAACGGCCTGATCATTTTGCTGAGTCAGTCAGTTACCTTCTTATAAATTTTATTGCTTTAAATCGACATAATTTTTCTTGAAAAGTGGGATGCGATATTATATAATGAAAACGATAGCAGGTTAATGAGTACAAGGGTGTACATGCAAAGTGGCAAGTGCATCCTTTTTGCATTTTAAAGTGTTTTTCAGAATATAATGATTGACAAGACTTTTGAGATGCATGGTACAAAAGGAAATAGGATGAGGGAGGTAACTATCATATGCTTGATTCATTAACAAAGGTCATTAACGGCATCGATGGATTTGTCTGGGGCTGGTGGATGATTTTTCTGCTTTTGGGAACCCATATTTTTATGACAATCCGTACAGGAGTGATCCAGAGAAAAATTGTTACAGGTATTAAACTATCCGTTACAAAGGAGCCGGATGCAGAGGGTGAGGTCAGTCAGTTTGGAGCTCTTACAACTGCACTTGCTTCTACCATCGGAACAGGAAATATCATCGGCGTGGGAACTGCAATCGCTCTGGGAGGCCCGGGGGCTGTTTTGTGGTGCTGGCTGACCGGCGTTTTCGGAATTGCCACAAAGTACAGCGAATCCTTAATCGCTGTAAAGTATCGGGTAAAAACAAAGGATGGACGTATGCAGGGCGGTGCGATGTATGCACTGGAGCGCGGGCTGAATATGAAATGGCTTGGATTGATCTTTGCATTTTTCGGAGCTTTTGCATCCTTTGGAATTGGCTGTGCCACACAGGTAAATGCAATTGCAACGGTTTGTCAGGAAAACCTGCATATTGCGCCTGCGATGATTGGAATTGTTGTTGCTGCGTTAACTGCGCTTGTCATTTTCGGCGGTATCAGGTCCATTGCTAATGTATGTGAAAAGCTGGTTCCGTTCATGGCAGTTTTCTATGTGATCGGCTGCATCATCATTCTTGGAATCAACTATGACTTTATTATTCCGGCAATCCGGAAAATCTGCCGGCTTGCATTTACGCCAGGTGCTGCTGCCGGCGGTCTCGTTGGCCGCGGTATTATGATGGCTATGCAGTATGGTATTGCACGAGGTCTGTTTTCTAACGAGTCCGGTATGGGTTCTGCTCCGATTGCAGCAGCGGCGGCACAGACCAGGAATCCGGTCCGTCAGGCGCTTGTATCCAGCACGGGTACGTTTTGGGATACAGTAGTGGTTTGTTTGATGACAGGTCTTGTACTTGTTACGAGCATCATGAAAAATCCGGCCATTGATATGAGTACAGTTTCTGATGGGGGAATTCTGACGACTCTGGCATTCCAGCAGATTCCGGTGTTTGGATCGGTTATTTTAGTTGTCGGAATCATCTCCTTTGCATATTCTACCGTTCTTGGCTGGGCTTACTACGGAGAGCGTTGTGTGGAATATTTTGCAGGAAAAAAGGGACTGATTCCTTATCGGGTACTCTATATTGTGATAGCAGCGATTGCACCGGTGGTATCCTTAAACCTGGTTTGGACAGTTGCGGATATCTTGAATGCGTTGATGGCGATACCGAACCTGGTAGCGGTGCTTCTGCTTTCTAATGTGATCGTAAAAGAAACAAAGAAATACATAAACGATCTGGATGTAAAGGATGATTCGGATATTCCCATCGTTGATAAATAACGTGCAGTATGGCCGAATTGATATGAGACAGTGGAAGAAATAAGTAACACCTCAGGTGAAGAGGGTTCCGTTCGAGTAGAACGAAACCCTCTTGTTGTGTTTGCCGGGACAGTATTTTATATTGCTTTAAGCATTACACTGGGAATCATTCAGAGAAAGAATTTTTCAATTACATGTGCGACTCCGTCCTCATCGTTAGACAGGGTAATGTAGTCTGCCACATCTTTCACACATTCTCTGGCATTTGCCATGGCAACACCAAGACCTGCGTATTGAATCATAGACTGATCATTGTAGCCGTCTCCGCAGCAGACCATTTCCTCGCGGGTAAGTCCGAGAATTTTCAGAAGCTTGGCAAGACAGTAGGCCTTATCCACGTTTTTCGGCATGATTTCCAGGAAAAAGCCCTCAGAGCGGAAAACATTGGCTTCATGGCGGTATTTTTCTGCAATCAAAGGCTCAATGCGTTCCAGATCATCCGGATGCCCGGTAATCATACATTTGTTTACGGCATGATTTACACGTTCCGGGAAATCTTCGTTGCAGGTCCGGATAGGAATGCCGCAGATACGGGATTCCAGTTCGATGTACTCATCAATGCGGCGTCCGCAGAGAATGGCGGATTCGTCCGGAGTAAGAGCATAGACACCCAGGTCATATCTGCAGGCATCCTGATAAATCCTGCGCGGCAGGGATAGAGGAATGGTATTGCTGTAGATACATTCCTTTGTTTTCCAATTGGTGATTCTAGCCCCGTTATAGGCGAGGGTATAGCTTCCGTATTGATCAAAGGCAAAAATTTCTGCAATCGGCGCAACACCCGGAGTCGGACGTCCGGAGGCAATCGCCACAGGGATTCCTTTTTCCTGAAGCCGGATGACTGCATCCCTGGTGCGGGGTGTTACTTCTTTGGCAGAATTTGTAGCTGTTCCATCAATATCCAAGGCCAAAAGCTTATAATTCATAATCAACATCCTTTTCCATAGAGCTGTTTTTATTTTGTCACAGGGAAGTATGGTTGTCAACGGGAAAATACTTGTAAACAAACATTTGTTCCGGTATAATAAAAAAGAGGTGATTTGATGCAGGAACGTGTGATTTTTCATATTGATGTGAATTCTGCCTTTCTGTCCTGGGAGTCGGTTTATCGTCTGACCGTGCTGCATGAAGAGGTTGATTTGAGGACGATTCCCTCTGCCATTGGCGGAGATGAGAAAAAGCGCAGGGGGATTATATTGGCGAAGTCCATTCCTGCCAGGCAGTTCGGCGTACGTACCGGGGAGAGCATTTTGGAGGCCAGAAGGAAGTGCCCGCATTTATATTTGGCGCCTGCGAATTATGAATTATACAAAAGGAATTCCAAGGCATTTATGGAAATTTTAAGAGAATATTCTCCGGATGTGGAGCCGTATTCCATTGATGAAGCATTTATGGATATGACCGGAACGCAGATGCTGTTTGGAAGTCCTAAGGAAGCTGCGCATACGATTAAGGACAGAATTCGGAATACTCTGGGATTTACGGTAAATGTGGGAATATCCGAAAACAAATATCTGGCAAAAATGGCATCTGATTTTGAAAAACCGGATAGGGTACATACACTTTTTCCGGAGGAAATTCGTGAAAAAATGTGGCCGCTGCCTGTAGGGGACTTGCTTTTTGTCGGAAAATCCACCGTAAGAAAGCTGGAGGCTATGGGCATTCGTACGATCGGAGAGCTGGCGGGAACCGATATTGGAATTTTGCGGGGCGCACTGAAAAAGCAGGGAGAAAACATCTGGAATTTTGCCAATGGGATCGATTTTTCTTTGGTGCAGACGGAGCCGGAGATGAACAAAGGGTATGGAAACAGTACGACCATAAGCTTTGATGTGACAGATGGGGAAGCGGCGAAGACCGTACTTCTGGCTCTGGCAGAGTCTGTCGGAGCACGGCTTCGCAGAGATGATGTCAAAATTCAGGTAGTCAGTGTCACCATAAAGGATCATCAATTAAAGAAAATGTCCCATCAAAGGGTGCTGCCGGAAGCCACTGATGTGACAAATGAAATTTACCGGACAGCCTGCAGCTTATTTGATGAGCTTTGGGATGGGCGCCCGATCCGCCTTTTGGGGATACAGACCAGTCGGACCAGAGAGGAGGAGGCCAGACAGTTTTCCCTATTTGACGATGAAAAGCATGATAAATGGAAACAAATGGATCAGGCAATTGACAGGATCAGGAAAAAGTATGGGAGCAGTGCCGTAAAAAGGGCCTCTTTTTTAAAGGAAGATCCAATCAATGAGGCATTCCGTATTCGACATCGGGGGGATTGACAGAGTCGTAAGATTCAAAAGATGTTATAGAAGCAGTATCCGAAATTGTGGAAAAATGTCGGAAGCTGTTGAATTTGTTATTTCCGTATGATAAATTAACTATCAATAATAGTTTCCAGAATATGGTAATTATTTATTTGTCTGAGGAAGGGAGTTAATATGATACGGGAATATTTGGAGCGGAATGTGTACGACGCTTTTCAGACACGGATGAGATTTATTTTTGAAGAATTTGACAATATTTATATATCATTTTCAGGAGGAAAGGACAGTGGTTTGCTCCTGAATATGGTATTGGATTATCAGAGGAAATATTATCCTGAAAGAAAAATAGGTGTTTTTCATCAGGATTTTGAAGCTCAGTATACAGTGACGACAGAATATGTAGAAAGAACTTTTGAAAGGATTAAAAATGAGGTAGAGCCGTATTGGGTATGTCTTCCCATGGCTACGAGGACGGCATTGAGCAGCTATGAAATGTATTGGTATCCATGGGATGATACAAAGGAGAATGCATGGGTCCGGGAAATGCCTCAAAAAGAATATGTCATAAATATGCAGCATAATCCAGTGACAACCTACCGTTACCGGATGCACCAGGAGGATTTGGCAAAACAATTTGGGCGTTGGTACCGTATGTCACATGGTGATAAAAAGACGGTGTGTCTTTTGGGCCTTCGGGCAGACGAGTCATTGCAGCGATACAGCGGCTTTTTGAATAAGAAATACGGATATCAGGGAGAGTGCTGGATCAGCAGGCAGTTTAAGGATGTCTGGTGTGCTTCTCCCATTTATGACTGGACCCTGGATGATGTCTGGCACGCCAATTATTTATTTGCATACGATTATAACCGTCTGTATGATCTTTACTATATGGCAGGCCTGAAGGTTTCACAGATGAGGGTGGCATCTCCGTTTAATGATTACTCCAAAGATGCGCTAAATCTTTACAGGGTGATCGATCCGGAAATTTGGGTTAAGCTGGTGGGAAGAGTGCAGGGAGCAAATTTTGCCAATATCTATGGAAAAACAAAGGCAATGGGATATCGGAATATTACACTTCCGGAGGGACATACCTGGAAATCCTATACACTGTTTCTTCTGGATACTCTGCCGGCAAGACTACGCAACAATTATGTCAGAAAGTTTAATGCTTCCATTGAATTTTGGCATAAGACAGGCGGGGGAATGGATGAGGATGCAATCCGGGATTTAGAGGAACATGGATATAAAATCAAAAGAAACGGTGTTTCGAATTATACGCTGAATAAGAAGTCAAGAGTGGTATTCCTCGGAAAAATTCCGGATGATACAGATGATATTAAATCTACAAAGGATATACCGAGCTGGAAGCGGATGTGTTACTGTATTTTGAAAAATGACCATATTTGCCGGTTTATGGGATTTGGAATGACCAGAGAACAGCAGAGGCGGATTGATACGATTCGGTGTAAGTACAAAAGCATAGAGGAGATAGAATATGGAATTTAGAAGTCCCGTTTATCATGTAATTCCGGTTCCTGTAGAAAAGATAAAACCCAACACCTATAATCCGAATGCAGTAGCACCTCCGGAGATGAAGTTGCTCTATGAGAGTATTAAAAATGATGGATATACAATGCCGATTGTTTGCTACTATGACAAAACAGATGACAGCTACATGATTGTCGATGGATTTCACCGCTATCGAATCATGCTCGAACATTCTGATATTTATGAGCGGGAAAAGGGTATGCTGCCGGTCTCGGTAATTGATAAGACGCTTGACCAGAGGATGGCAAGTACGATTCGACATAATCGGGCAAGGGGAAGCCATGATGTGGACCTGATGAGTAATATCGTGAAAGAGCTTCATGAGCTGGGACGCTCCGATGCGTGGATATCCAAGCATCTGGGTATGGACCGGGATGAAATTCTGCGTTTAAAACAGATCACAGGACTTGCTGCGTTATTTAAGGATGTGAAGTTTGGACAGGCATGGCGTCCGTCGGAAGAAATGGAGTAAGCTGCATTGACGTACCACAGATAAAAGAAACCCTGATATTTTCGGACAGACTGTACAAAAATAGTCGTAATATCAAAATAAGTGTGCTATAATATCTGTATTATAGTAGCAGAATCGTCAAATGACAGAAAACGGGGTGAGCAAAATGTTGAAAAATTGGAAACCAGAAGAAATACCACAAAAGGAAGAAGTTCGGGAGCGTCTGGACAGGGCGCGTGCGAAGCTGTATGAACTGCAAATGCAGATCAAGGAACATAAGCTTCCGGTTCTTGTCCTTTTTGAAGGCTGGGGGGCCTCCGGTAAGGGAAGCACCATCGGAAAGATTATTAAAAATATTGATCCCAGATTTTTTAAAGTGGCAACCATGTCCTCTCCGACGGAGGAGGAGCTTCGCAGACCATTTTTGTATCGTTATATGAAACAGATTCCGGAGGCTGGCAAATTTACATTTCTTGATTCGGGCTGGATGGAGGAAACCACCAAGGCGTGCCTGGAAAAAGAGCTTTCTGAAGAGGATTATGCGAAACGCGTCGACAGTATTAAACGTTTTGAACGCCAACTGACGGACAACGGTTATCTGGTGCTGAAATTCTTTATGCAGATTGACAAAGATGAGCAGGATGCACGTATGGGTAAGCTGCTTGCCAATAAAGATACACAGTGGCGTGTGGCAGAGTTTGATAAGTGGCAGAACGGGCATTATAAGAAATGCAGGAAGGTATTTGATCGTTATCTGGCAGATGCGAATATGTCCACTTCCCCATGGTATATTATTGATGCGAAGGATAAAAAATGGGCGGAGCTGCAGGTGACGGAAACGTTGGTAAGCGGCATTGAGATTGCAATGCAGAACCATGCACATTCCGTTCCTCTTCTGCAGAATGTATTTCCGCTTGTGAAGATGCCGAAGCTTAAGGATATTGAGCTGGATGGCAAGGTCATTGAGGAGGACGAGTACAAGGCGGAACTAAAGCGACTGCAGAAAAAGCTGGGGGAGCTGCATAATCGCCTGTACAGAAAACGTGTTCCGGTAATCATCACCTATGAGGGCTGGGATGCTGCGGGAAAGGGCGGAAATATTAAGAGGATTACGGGGGCTCTGGATCCGAGAGGCTTTGAGGTGCATCCTATCGCAAGCCCGGAGCCTCACGAAAAAGCCCGGCATTATTTATGGCGTTTCTGGACAAGACTGCCCAAGGATGGGCATATTGCAATCTTTGACCGGACCTGGTATGGGCGTGTTATGGTAGAAAGATTGGAGGGATTTTGCAGTGAAAATGACTGGAAGCGCGCTTATAATGAAATGAATGAATTTGAAAAAGAGCTTTCGGACTGGGGTGCTGTGATTATCAAATTCTGGGTGCAGATTGATAAGGATACGCAGCTTGCGAGATTTACAGATCGTCAGAATAATACGGAAAAGCAATGGAAGATTACGGATGAAGACTGGCGTAACCGTGAAAAATGGGATTTATATGAGGGAGCGGTGAATGAGATGCTTCAGAAGACCAGCACCGTCTATGCCCCGTGGCATATCCTGGAATCCGTGGATAAAAAATATGCCAGAATCAAAGCGCTAAAGATTGTGGTTGAGGAACTGGAAAAGGCAGTAGAATAAGTGGTCTGTGACAGGATGCGGGTGTATCGTTTTACGGTGCACCCGCATGGTTTTTTCTTTTGCAGTCGAAAAATCCTGCTCTGTGGGGCTTATGGACGCAGATAATTTTTCATGGACTTCAGGGCGTTTTTTTCCAGGCGGCTGACCTGTGCCTGAGAAATGCCGATTTCATCGGCAACCTCCATTTGCGTTTTTCCTTCATAGAAGCGAAGCTCAATGATGTGGCGTTCGCGTTCTCCAAGACGGTTCATGGCTTCTCTCAGGGAGAGATTTTCCACCCAGTGTTCTTCCTTATTTTTTTTATCGCTGATCTGGTCCATAACATAGAGTGTATCGCCGCCCTCTGTGTATACCGGTTCAAAGAGGCTGACCGGGTTTTGGATGGCATCCATGGCGTATACGATCATTTCCTTTTCAATGCCGATCTCATCTGCGATTTCTGTGATGGTGGGTTCCTTTAGGTGATGTTTGATATAGTTTTCCTTGGCATAGATTGCTTTATATGCAATGTCCCGGAGAGAACGGCTTACCCGGATAGAATTGTTATCCCGGAGATAGCGTCGGATTTCTCCGATGATCATGGGGACTGCATAGGTGGAGAATTTGACATTAAGTGTCGTATCAAAGTTGTCGATTGCCTTCATCAGGCCGATACAGCCTATCTGAAACAGATCGTCTGCATTTTCATTACTGTTTTGGAAACGTTTGATTACGCTTAAGACAAGGCGCAGGTTTCCCTCGATGTATCGTTCTCTTGCTTCTTCGTCGCCTTCCTTGATTCTTTGGATAAGTTCCTCTTTTTCTTCGGCCTTCAGTATGGGGAGCTTGGAAGTATTGACTCCGCAAATTTCTACTTTGTTAAGCGCCATCTGAATCATCCTCCTTATCTCTTTTGCTACTAAAAATGATTCCAAGAGAGGAGGATAAATATACTTTTTTCGGAAAAATATAAAAAATATAAGCCCTTGACAAATCAGAGGAGATGTTCTTTGTGAAAGCATTTTTCTTCCTGGATTTCTACTAAAATAATATCATCGCCAATCTGCCGGATGCATTTCCATGGGATGACATATTCACTTTCTCTGCCGAAAAAATTGCAGAATTTTGCGGGACCGGGAACCACTAAAGCAGTCATACAGCCGCTGTCACAGTCGAATTCTATGTCAATGGGACAGCCGAGACTCCGACAGGTGCAGGTGTTGATGATTTCCTTTTGCTTCAATTCACATAAACGCATGGCAGTACCTGAGTTTTTTCCAATTTTATGCAGAAACATGAGAGAATATGCAGGTCCCTTTATTGACAGAAAAGTAAAAATTACAGTATAATAAACATACAAATGTCCGAAAAATCGGAGAGGGGAAGGGGAGAGTGCTGTGAGATGTCCGTACTGTAATCAGGATAATACAAAGGTAGTGGATTCCAGGCCTGTGGAGGATAACAATTCTATAAGGCGGAGGCGTATGTGTGATGTCTGCGGAAAGCGTTTTACCACGTATGAAAAGGTAGAATCAATTCCGTTAAGTGTTATTAAGAAGGATCAGACAAGGGAGCAGTATGATCGTTCCAAGCTTCAGGCGGGTGTGCTTCGTGCCTGTTATAAAAGGCCAATCCCGATTGAGAAAATTGAGGAGATGATCGATTCGGTGGAGGGTGCGGTATTTAATATGGAAGAGCGGGAGATTGCCAGTACGAAGATTGGGGAGATCGTCATGGAGCATCTCAAGAATCTGGATGCGGTGGCATATGTCAGATTTGCATCTGTGTACAGAGAATTTAAAGATGTCAGTACTTTTATGGATGAATTGAAGAAATTTATGAATTGACGGCAACATAAAATAATAGAAAAAATGTTTTTGATTATATAAAAATCAGGCGGTCCGGCATACTGTTATGCCGGGCCGCCCTTGATATTCCGGGAAGCTGTGGATTAAACAATACCCTGTGCCTTCATAGCGTCTACAACCTTTTCGAAGCCTGCGATGTTTGCGCCGACAACGTAGTTATCTGTCAGGTCATAACGCTTTGCGGCATCGTCAACCTTAGCGAAGATGTCCTTCATAATGTTTTGAAGCTTTGCGTCAACTTCCTCTGCACTCCAGGATAACCGCATAGAGTTCTGGCTCATTTCCAATGCGGAAGTAGCAACACCGCCTGCATTGGCGGCTTTGCCGGGCATGAAGAGAACGTCATTTTCCATTACATAGTTGGTGGCATCCAGTGTAGTAGGCATGTTTGCACCTTCTACGATATATTTGCAGCCATTTGCGACCAATGCCTTTGCACCGTCCAGATCCAGCTCATTCTGAGTCGCACATGGAAGATATACATCACATTTGATATTCCATACACCCTGGCCTTCTGTATAAACAGAACCTTCTACACGTTCTGCATATTCTTTGATACGTCCGCGTTTTACTTCTTTGATATCCTTTACAACAGCCAGATCAATGCCGTTCGGATCATAGATGTAGCCGTTGGAGTCCGTCATGGCAACAACCTTTGCACCAAGCTGTGTGATTTTTTCTACTGCATAGATGGCAACATTTCCGGAGCCTGTAACGATGGCAGTCTTACCCTCCGGGGAATCATGATGTGCTTTCATGATTTCGTCCAGCATGTAAACAACGCCGTATCCGGTAGCCTGGGTACGGATCAGGGAACCGCCGTAGGTAAGTCCCTTACCTGTCAGAACACCTTCATAAAGACCGCGGACTCTCTTGTACTGTCCGAACAGATAGCCGATCTCACGTCCGCCAACACCAATATCACCTGCAGGTACATCTGTGTCAGCACCGATATATTTGCAGAGCTCTGTCATAAAGCTCTGGCAGAATGCCATAACCTCTCTGTCAGATTTGCCCTTCGGATCGAAGTTGGAACCACCCTTACCGCCGCCGATTGGAAGGCCGGTCAGAGAATTTTTGAAAATCTGCTCAAAACCAAGGAATTTCAGAATGCTCTGGTTTACGGAAGGATGGAATCTCAAGCCTCCTTTATAAGGTCCGATTGCGCTGTTAAACTGTACACGATAGCCTTTGTTGACCTGTACGGTACCTTTGTCGTCTACCCATGGTACACGGAAGGAGATGATTCTCTCCGGCTCCACCAGACGTTCCAGAATGGATAATCTGCGATATTCTTCTTCATTTCTGTCAATGACCACCTTCAGGGAATCCAGGACCTCCTTGACAGCCTGGTGAAATTCAGGTTCTCCCGGATTTTGCGCTACGACTCTCTCGTAGACTTCTTCAGTATAAGACATCATAATTCCTCCTCATCTACTTATATTTTTATCTCCGTTATTATACACTAAAGTGTTAAAAATGAAAAGAGTATGTAAAAAAAATTTCTAATGTTATCTTGTTTGAATGGAAAAGCGGGGCTTTTGGTGGAGAAAAAAGTCAAAATATACATAAAATAAAGGAAAGTCTTGCGAAATGGAGTTAAATATGAGATTATATTAGGAATACAACGGAGATTTGCTGAGGGGGAAACTGAAAATGAGAGAATCATCCAAAGGAAATGCACTGGCACTGCTGCCGATCTATGTATTTCTTGTCATTTTTCTGGGGTCAGGTTTTGTAACCGGTGATTTTTACAGTATGCCGGCAATTGTAGGATTTTTGATCGCCTTATTTGTCGCTTTCCTGCAGGATGGCAGGCATAATTTCAATGAGAAGATTCATATCATTGCCCGGGGTGTGGGTGATGATAATATTATCACCATGTGCCTGATTTTTCTTGTTGCAGGCGGCTTTTCGGGTGCAGTGACTGCGGCAGGCGGCGTGGAGAGCACCGTAAATCTGGGCTTATCCATTCTGCCCTCGCATGTGGCGGGTGTGGGGGTGTTTTTGTTTTGGGGGTTTTTTTTTGTGGTTTTTGGGGGCGT
>ERZ781272.1097-NODE-1097-length-11522-cov-4.096800_pt1 | contig 11522 bp, 6 predicted proteins | sample MGYA00375850_ERZ781272 | MGnify/ENA primary metagenome ERZ781272 (study PRJEB29790, sample SAMN06051246) | human gut metagenome | host: Homo sapiens | place: USA: Cincinnati, Ohio | collected 2013-06-21 | study: EMG produced TPA metagenomics assembly of the Gut...
AACTGTAGGTGGTTATGTTTTAGGAGCAGATGGAGCTTGGATTAAATAGTATTAACTAGGGTTAATATGTACAAGCATCTGTAATGATGTAATATAAAAAGGTGAGGTTTTATACCTCGCCTTTTTTGCGTAGTGTACTCAGTATAAATGTGTGTTAATGGGTAACAGTAAATATTTTTATTTAAAAAAGCTTGAGAGATACATTTAAAAAATAAGTGAATTTTTATGTCATATACTAAATGGTTATTTATGATTGCTTAGTTAAGAGTAAGCAGATGTTATATTATAAATCGTACTTGATTAAAATTCTAAATACAATTTAATAAGTATTTAGAATTCAACTTTATACAACATAATATCATAGAAAAAACTAAAATATAGCATATAATTATATAATATCTAGTAATTTAGTATATAAGAATTAATAAATATAATAAAAAGTTAAATAAGTTAATAAAAAGTTAATATATTATTTTTTTTTATGTAAATATGTTTGAGAACAAACAATTATAGCTGAGTTACAACTTAATTATAAATATGAACAAATTAACAAATTATTAAAAATTAGACTAGACAAGATAATATATGAAAACATTTAATATGGCTATATTTATGATGCGAATACATATTGATAAAGTGTATTTTTTACTAGTTAACATTGAAGCGGATACAGGTTGACCCTAAAAAAACACATTGCTATAATTATCCTATACCCAAATATTTAGGAGGAAGTGGAAAAATATGATAAAAAGAATGACTAAGATTACAAGTTTAATAGTAACAGCAGCTTCACTATCTTCAATGGTTCCAGCGATGGCTGCTGATTATGAAAAAATAGACTCAAAAGATGGAACTATCTATAATGCTGTTGCTTATAAAGATGGAAAATTTTACATCGATGGAGAAATAGATGATAATAGCGAAGCAGCATATTATTTAAGCAATGGTAAATATACAGAATTAGATGATATTGATTCTGGTGATACTATTAATACTTATGGAGAAAAATATGTTGAAGTAGACAGTGGAGATTATTATCTTGATTTAGAAACAGGAAAAGTAACTGATGATGAAATCGCCGATGATGATTTAGATGATGCACAAACTGCATTAAAAAAGAAAATAAAAAAAGATAATGATGGAAGATATAGTGAAAATGAAGAAAGTGATTTAAATGATTCTTTAAAAGCCATATATGATGATAATGATTATATGGATTATAGAAATTCATTTATAGAAACTTATTATGAAGCACAATGTGAAGCTGATGGAACAGATTCTGAAGTGAACGGTGGTGCTAGTCATTTTACAGTATATACTGATAAAGATGGAAAATATATTGATGCAGATTACAATTTAGGAAAAGTGAATGTTGTAATTGATGGAAAAACTTATAATCTAAAAAATACTAATGACGATGATGATGATGTAAGAGCAGCAATAAGACACGTTCAAACAATTGGACAAGATAAGGATTATATATACAGAATTGCTTTATTAACTATAAATGCAAATGATGCAACTTTTGGAAGTAAGAGCAAAAATTTTGAAGCTACAACTACAGACGGTGTATCTATAACTACAGGAGAATCAGTATCATTTACAGAAAAAACAGTAGTGCCTGTAATCCAAAAAATTTCAAAAGAACAAGATTCTGATGATGTAGATGGAGCTAAATTTGCAAAAACTGTTAACACTTATATGATAACAGATGATGATGGAAATGCAGAAAATCTATTAGGTCTACAAGGAAATGGTGGCTTTACAATTGCTGATGGTAAAATAATTAGCTATAATATTGATGATAATAACATAAAGGCAGAAACAATTACATTAAAATCAAAGAATGGATATTATTATACTGATATTGGTGATTCAGATGATACAGATATAGAAGAAGAAAATGGTACACAAGCAATCTCAATAGATGCCGAAGGAAACCTATGGGCTTTAGATGGCGGATATATAAAAAAATGGGATAATGATGAATCATGGGATAAAGTATATAAAGTAGATGGGTCATTTACTCAATTATCAGTATATGATAAAGACAACATAGTTGCTTGGTGTGAAGATGATGAAGTTTATTCAATTATATCTGGAGAAGCAGCAGACAATGATGATACTACAACTGATGATACAACAACTGCAACAGCTGGTTGGGTACAAGATGCTACAACTGGAGCATGGTCTTATACAAAAGCTGATGGAACAAAAGCTATCGGTTGGTTCCAAAGCCCAACATCAGGATTATGGTACTACATGGATGCTAACGGAGTTATGCAAGCAAACGGATGGATTCAAGATGGTGGTTCTTGGTACTTCTTAGATTCAACTGGTGCTATGAAGACTGGATGGGTTTACACTGGAGGAGCTTGGTACTTCTTAAAGAACACAGCTGGAAACTTAGGTGCTATGCAAACTGGATGGATTCAAACTGGTGGAAAATGGTACTACTGCAACGCTTCAGGAGCTATGCTTTCTAACACAACTGTAGGTGGTTATGTTTTAGGAGCAGATGGAGCTTGGATTAAATAGTATTAATTAAGATTAATATGTACAAGCATCTGTTGTAGATGCGATATAAAAGGTGAGACTTATGTCTCGCCTTTTTTGTACAGAAAAATATAGAATTTCTATATATAGAATATTGTTAACCAAAGATTGTATGTGAAATTTACAATATCTAATTGATGTCTCTTGTGAATGAACAAAGAATAATATACATTGAAAGAGACTTTATTAAGTTAAAAAATATGATATAATTAACTACTCAATATTATTATGTCAGGTGAAATAATTGGATAAAGAAATTTTAGAAATTTTAAAAAGATTAGAAAATAAAGTAGATAATCTAGAAAATGGTCAACAAAGACTAGAAGGTGGCCAAAAGAGAATAGAAAAGAAAATTGATATAACGTATGAGAAAGTAGCAAGAACAGCTGAAGATATTACAGGCATAAAATCTGATTTAAATACAGTTGAAACAATTACAGCTAAAAATTGGCAGGATATAACTAAATTAAAAGCAATAAAATAAATAATATTTTGATTATATACAGGGTATTTTGAAAAAAAGTACTCTTTTTTATTGCATAAATCATAGGTTTATTTAATCGTTAATTATCAGTTACAGAATGTAATGATAAAAAAATTAAAAATTACAAAGAACTTTTGATTGGCATTAAGCATTGAATATTTATAATTGATTATTATTATATGGTATAATTTACTTAATATAATTATAGATGGAGGGAAATTAATGAATTACGAAAAAACTGCAAAAGCTGCTAGCTCATTAGTTGTAATTGCATCTGTATTTTCAGCAATTCCGGCAGAGGCAGAAAGCTATAAAAGAATACAAGATAATGAAGGAATAGTATATGATGGACTAGCCTATAAAGATGGAATATTTTATATTGATGGTGAAGTAAATCAATTAGGGGAAGGAAACTTCCATTTATCAGATGGTAAATACATAAAATTGAAAAAAATAAATTCTGGGGATAACTTCAATCTATATGGGGAAAAGTACTTAGAAATTGAAAATGGGGATTATTATGTTGACTTAAATACAGGAAAAATAATTGATGATAATATAGAAGAAGATGAAAAAGACGATGCATTAACAAATTTGAGAAAAGAAATAAGAAAAGATAATGATGGCAGATATTCAGAAGATGAAGATGTAAGAAATAATGATATATATATTATTGAAAACAATAAATTTTTGGAATCTTGGTATTATACTTATTTAAAAGATACTAACTCTAAAGAAGTTATGGTATTTACAGATAAAGAAGGAAACTACATAGATGCTGACTATAACATTGGAAAAGTTTCATTATATTCTAAGAAATTAATAAGTAAGAATAATGGGAGAGTATCTTTTGAAAATACTAAAGATGAAAAAGAAGATTTAAAGGTTAATATATACAATGAAAAAGTTTTATGCCAAGATAAAAATTACATCTATAGATTAGCATATTTATCTATAATATATAATGATAATAATGTAATAAGTAACGTTACAACTGATTCAAGTATTACTTTTGGAGGATATAAAAACAATAATAAAGTAAATACTGTAAAAATAGAAAATGCAGGAGAAGAACTCTATGCTATTCCAGTGATTCAAAAAATATCAAAAGAACAAGCAGAAGATGATATTGATGGAGCTAAATATCCTAAAAGTGTAGAGATATATTTTCTTACTGGAGATGAAGGCGGAAACCTTGAAACTGATAAATTATTAGAAAACTATACTGTTAATGATGGAAAAATAATTACTTATGGTTTTGAAAATGATAAATTAAAAGCTTATTCTATTTCCCTGAAATCAAAAAATGGATATTATTATACTGATTTTAGTGACGGGGCTGATATTGATTCAGATGATGTAAAAGACATGGATGTAAGTACAGACGGTGAGCTTTGGATTTTAGAATCAGGATTCATAAAAAAATTTAATAATGATGATGATTTTGAAAAAGTATATAAAGTTGATGGGTCAATGAATGAACTTTCAGTATATGATAAAGAAAATATCTTAGTTTGGAATGAAGATAATGAGATTTATTCAATAATAACAAAAGATATATTAAATAAAAGTGAAGAAATTAAAGAAGAAAATAAAGTAACTGATAACTGGATTCAAAATGATGATGGAACCTGGAATTATTTAAATGATGATGGAACAAAAAAAGTTGGATGGGTCCAAAGTTTATCAAGTAAGCTTTGGTATTATATGAATGCAGATGGAGTTATGGTATCTAATTGCTGGATTAAAGATAATGATAAATGGTATCACTTCAATGAAAATGGAGCAATGCAGACTGGATGGAATTATATTGATAACAACTGGTACTGCTTAGAACAAAGTGGAGCAATGAAAACAGGATGGATCAATGATAAAGGCACATGGTATTATTGTAGTGAAAGTGGAGCAATGCTCCATAATACATTTGTTAATGGATATTATTTAGGAGATAATGGCGCATGGACGCGATAATCTTCTAATTATAAAGTGCAAAATATAAATGGATGATGCGTGATAATTTTGATAGGAAAAAATTAAAAAAATATATTAAAGAAATTCCGAAAGAATTTCAATCACCATTGATCATTAAACATTGGTAATTGAATAATTAAAATAATCTTAATTTTAATTATTCAATCAAACAAGTGTTCATACTATAATGAAAGATATGGTATAATTATCTTATAATATAAATAATCATGTAAATATGGAGGGAAAAAATGTTTAGAAGAGTCAAAAAAGCAACATCACTTTTAATTTTGGCAGCATCTGTAGTTTCAATAATGCCAGTTAGTGCATCAGCTGCAAGTTATACAAAAATTGATGATGTAGAAGGAATTATTTATAATGCAGTTGCTTATAAAGATGGTAAGTTTTATATAGATGGAGAGCCAAAGAAAAAAGATGAAGCTGTTTACTATTTAGAAAATGATAAGTATACTGAATTGAAAAAGATTGATAATGAAAGTGACATATCTTTATATGGAGATAAATATATAAATATTGAAGATGGTGAATATTATCTGGATTTATCATCAGGAAAACTTACTGAGGATGATCTTGAGGAAGACAATGCAGATGATGCATCTGAAGCATTAAGAAAAAAAGTTAAGGATGATAATGATGGAAGATATCAAAGTACTGATAGTAAGAATTATAAGACTTTAACTACAATACCAACATCAAAGTTTGGAGAAGTGTATTATAAAACAGAGTATGAAACATCAAAAGCTAAGAATTCAATCAATGGTGATGCAAATAGTTTTACTGTTTACACTAATGCAAATGGCAAGTATGTTGATGCTGATCATAATTTAGGAAGTGTAAAAGTAAAATTAAAGGATGGAATTACTGCAAAAATAGCAAATACAAGTGATGACGATGATGATGTACGAGTAAATGTATATGATACTAAAGAAATAGGACAAGACTCTTCATACATTTATAGAATTGCTATGATGTGTGTAGATTCATCAGAAGCAGGTAAAGAAATTGAAGAGGTAAATGGAATAGAGGTTGCAGGTAATACAGAATTATTCCAGATAGAGGATAGCGGAAAAAAGGTTGACTTTAAAGTGATTCAAGCAATTTCAAAGGATCAAGCATCAGGTGATATAGATGGAATAAAGTATGCTAAGACAGTAAATAATTATTTTTTAGCAGATAAAGATGGAGATGCAGAAAAGTTATTAAATGAAGAGGAAAATAGTTTTTCTGTAGTAGGAAAAGATAAGATTCTTAATTATAAAATAGATGGTGATAATGTATCTGTTCAAGTTATTAATTTAAAGTCTAGAGGATCTACATATTATGTAGAAGTTGAAGATGGAGAAGACTTAGAACTTAATGATGGAGAAACATCTTTTGATAAAGACTGTTATGGCAACCTTTGGGGAATTTCAGAAGACTACATATATAAGTTTGATAATAAAGATGAATGGAAAAAAGTATATAAAGTTAATGAAGATTTTGTATCATTAAGTGTATATGATGAGAACAATATAGTTGCATGGAGTGAAGATGATGAAGTATATTCTATAGTTTCTTCTAAAGAATCTACTACAGATAAAGACAATAACAATAGTGATAGCAATAATAATTCCAATGCTGATAATAATAACAACACAACAACATTAAAAGGCTGGGTATTTGGACAAGATGCTAAATGGTATTACTATAAAGAAGATGGAACTAAGGCCGTTGGATGGTATAAAGATGGAGCTACATGGTACTATTTAAATGCAAATGGTGATATGAAGACTGGATGGTTATATTCTAATGGAGCTTGGTACTATCTAAAAGAATCAGGAGCTATGGCAATTGGATGGATCAATGATGGTGGTACATGGTATTATTTAAATGCTTCAGGTGCTATGCTATCTAATACTACAGTTAATGGATATAAATTAGGTCCTACAGGAGCTTGGATTAAATAAAAATAATAAATATAAAATTATGTAATTTAAAGTTATTTTAAAGAGATTGATAAAAGACCTCTTTAAAATAACTTTTTTTGTTCAAATTTCATAAATATATTAAAAATTTAATATATTTAAAATAAAATTTGATTATATGAAAATAAAATAAAAATATGTTGAAAAATACTAACAAACCCAAGAATTTTAAAAATAAATATAATAGAATAAAAAAATATTACGAATAGTGACAAAAAAATACAAAAATAGCATAACAAGTTTGGACAAGTAATGACAAGCCTGTTATAATGAACTAGCAATAACTTAAAAGGTAGACTTGAGGAGGATATAAGAATGATAAAAAGATTAAATAAAGTTACATCATTAGTAGTTGCGGCTGCTGCAGTTGCTTCATTAGTACCTGCTACAGGAGCTATGGCTGCTGATTATAAAAGAATACAATCAGAAGACGGTGTAATATACAGCGCAGTTGCTCACAAAGATGGTTTCATTATTGATGGAAGCATTGTAGATGAAGATACAGATGCAGTATATTATTTATCAAATGGAAAATATACTGAATTAGAAGATATTGATTCAGGTGCTGAATTTGAAGTATATGGAGATAAATATGTATCAGTTGATGATGCAGATTACTATGTTGATTTAACAACTGGAAAAGTAACTGATGATGATGTTGCTGAAGATGCTCAAGATGATGCTGAAGTTGCTTTAAGAAAGAAAGCAAAAGATGTTGATAGATATGATAGCAAAACTGGTTTACCAACATTAACAGAAATTAAAGGAAATAAGTTTGCTGAAACATGGTATTCAACTAATTTCTATGGATATGATGTTTATACAGATGTAAAAGGTAACTACATCGATGCTGACTATAACTTAGGAAAAATCAAAGTTACTGATACAACTGGTGACTCTGTTACTATAAAAAATACTAAAGATGAAGAAAAATTAAGTGGTTCAGTAAAAGTTAAAGCTTCATTATCAGGTGTAGAATATTTAGGACAAGATAGCAGCAACATCTATAGATTAGCTACAATCAACTTTGAAGGTGCTAACATAGCAAAAGTATATGGAAAAGATGGAAATGCTATAACTACAGGTGAAGCAGCTAAAGTTACAGTTATCCAAAAGATATCTAAAGCTCAAGCTTCAGATGATATTGATGATGCTAAATATGCTAAGACTGTAACAAACTATGTTATAGCTGACGAAAATGGAAAAGTATCTGAAGATGCAGAAAAATTAGTGAAATTAGCACAAGAAGAAAAAGCAAACTTCAGCGTTGTTGGCGGAAAAATAATAGTTAGCATTGATAATGAAGATGGTACAGTAACAGCTCAAGCTGCTACATTAAAATCTAAGAATGGTTTCTACTATGTAGATGCTGAAAAGCAATCAACAGAAGACGCAGTAGCTTACGATACAGATGTAAACGGAAATGTTTATAGATTAGATGGCGGATATGTTTACAAATTCGATAACACTGATGACTGGGATAAGCTATATAAAGTAGACGGATCTATGGAAGAATTAAGTGTTTATGATTCAAACAACATGGTTCTTTGGAATGAAGATGATGAAGTTTACTCAATAATCACTGGAAAATCAGATACAACTGAAGAAGATAAAGAAGAAGAAACTACAACTACTGGCTGGGTTCAAAATGCTGATGGAACTTGGAACTACTTAAATGCTGAAGGAAACAAAGTAACTGGTTGGTTACAAAGCCCAGCTTCAGGATTATGGTACTACATGGATGCTAACGGTGTTATGATGTCAAACGGATGGGTACAAGATGGTGGTAACTGGTACCTATTAAATGCTGATGGTTCTATGGCTACTGGCTGGAAATACACTGGTGGAGCTTGGTACTACTTAAAACCAACTGCTGGTAACAGAGGTGCTATGCAAACTGGATGGATTAATGACAATGGTACTTGGTACTACTGTAATGCATCAGGAGCTATGCTTTCAAACACAACTGTTGGTGGTTATGTTTTAGGAGCTAACGGAGCTTGGATCAGATAGTAATATCTAAATTAGACGAGGTAAATACCTCGTCTTTTTTTTGTCGTATTTTAATGAAGATTTTTTGGCTCTATGAATTTGATATAAAATAAATTTAATTTAATTTAAAAAAATAATAAAATTTTTTCTAAAAAGGTACCAAGTTATAAAAAAGCTTTTGTATTATATGATGTATTCAAGCTTAAGAAAATTAATTATAAAAATTAGTTCGTTAAGCAAATATTAAGAAACTACTGATAAATTGATATTAGTAGTTTTGATACAAAAATAAATTTTAAAGTAAAAAACTATTTACAAAATTCGACTCGTGTGTTAGAATCAAAAATGTGGTCGAAAAGTTAATAAAAAACATAATAAGTAATTTATGTAAAAAACTATTATGTTCTAATTTTACAAAAGATAATTACACAGGGGGAAAAGAATATGATAAAAAGATTAAACAAAGTAACTTCTCTTTTAGTAGCTGCTGCTGCTGTAAGTTCATTAGTACCAGCAACAGGTGTTATGGCTGCTGATTACAAGAGAGTAGAATCAAAAGACGGAATAATTTATGAAGCGGTTGCTTACAAAGATGGTAACTTCTACATAGATGGTAACTTAAAAGATGGTGAAACTGATGGAGCTTATGTATTAAGCAACGGTAAGTACACTGAGTTAGATGACGTTGATACAGGTGCAGACGTTAAAGTATATGGAGAAAAATACTTAAATGTTGATAATGGAGATTACTTCTTAGATTTATCAACTGGAAAAGTAACAGAAGATGATTTAGAAGAAGATGCAAAAGATGATGTTGCTTTAGCTTTAAGAAAAGCTATAAGAAACAATGCTGATGACAGATATTCTAATCATGATAAATTAGATGCTGATTCAATTTCAGAATTAAAAGGAAATAAGTTTGCAGAAACTTGGTATGAAACTTCATATAACTTAGCAGATAAAGAAGATGCTACAGCTAGAGTTTATACAGATGTAAAAGGAAACTACATAGATGCTGATTATAACTTAGGAAAACTTAAGTTAGAAGTAGGAGCAGATACAACAGCTGAAAGTGTTACATTATCAAACACTGAAGATACAGAAAAACTTAAGAAGAGTGATGCAAAAGTAGGTGCAGAAGTTAAATCTGCAGAAGTAGTAGCTCAAGATGCTAGCTATATCTACAGAATTGCAACTATCCAATTAACTTCAACTAGTGATGTTGTATTTAACACAGTAAATGGTGTTAAAGTAAATTCTGATAACACTATAACAGTTATTCAAAAAATATCTAAAGCACAAGCTTCAGGAGATGTAGATGGAGCTAAATATGCAAAAACTGTAACTACATATGCATTAGAATCAGATCAAGTAAAATTATTTGAAGATGCTGAAGGTGTTAGTGCATTCGGAAACAAAGTTGTAGTTTATGATGTAGCAGGTGAAACTGTAACAGCTCAAACAATTGATTTCAAAACAACAAGAGGAAACTATATTGTTGAAACTAATGATGCAGATGAATTAGAAGATATCTCTGCTTATGATGTAGATGCTAATGGAAACCTTTGGGTATTAAAGAGTGGATTTGTTTACAAATTCAACAATGATGAAGAATTCGTAAAAGCATACAAAGTAGACGGAGCTATGGAAAAATTAAATGTTTACGATGCTGACAACATGGTTGTTTGGAATGAAGATGATGAAGTTTACTCAATCATTTCAGGAAAATCAGCTACAGATGAAGATGGTGCAGACGAAACTGTAAAAGCAGGTTGGGTACAAAATGCTGATGGAACTTGGAGCTACTTCAATAACGATGGAAGCCAAGTTAAAGGACAATGGTTAAACTTAGGTGGAGTTTGGTACTACATCAAAGCTGATGGAATCATGGCTACTGGTTGGTACAAAGATAATGGAACTTGGTACTACTTACAATCAAACGGAGCTATGAAAACTGGTTGGTTAAATGACAACGGAACTTGGTACTACTTACAATCAAACGGAGCTATGAAAACTGGCTGGTTAAATGACAACGGAACTTGGTACTACTTACAATCAAACGGAGCTATGAAGACTGGTTGGTTAAATGATAATGGTACTTGGTACTACTTACAATCAAATGGAGCTATGAAGACTGGTTGGTTAAATGATAACGGAACTTGGTACTACTTACAATCAAACGGAGCTATGGCTAAAAACACTACAATAGATGGTTACAGATTAGGATCTAACGGAGCTTGGATCAGATAATCTATAACATAGATGACATTTTAGTAATGACATAATTGACATTAGAGTAATGACAGAATGATATAATATATATAGCCTTATTGGGATAAGTTCCCGATGGGGCTATATTTTTTGCTTAATAATGTTAAAAATATTAAAAGAGCATTAAAGACCTCTGTAAGATGTAAAAAATATAGTATAATTATATTTGAGGAAGGGGAGGATTGACAATGAATGATAAGCAATTGGTAAGAGTTAATAAGGTAGCAGCTGTAATTCTTACCAATTGCTTATCATTCATTGTCAAT